>Ga0208303_1000096_pt1 | contig 35123 bp, 46 predicted proteins | sample CB_VirMetaG_2_FD_184537 | JGI IMG/M metagenome (GOLD analysis project Ga0208303, IMG submission 184537) | Freshwater to marine saline gradient viral communities from Chesapeake Bay - CB_1504_2 Viral MetaG (SPAdes) (version 4) | ecosystem: Environmental > Aquatic > Marine > Coastal | place: USA... | reverse complement strand
TTGTATTCCTTGGCAAGCAACTGCGCCTTGCGGGCAGACCACTGCCCAGCCTTGCCGCCCTTTGTGCCCGCCTTGATTTTGGTAAAAAGCTTTTTTCTCATCGCTGGCTTTGTGTAGTTACCAGCCTCATTAACTTTTGATTTTGCTTTTCGTTTTTTAGTAGTAGGCATTAGTCCCACTTCGCATTCGGATCATTCATTTTTTCTTCTAGGTCAATGATCTCGCGTTCGAGCCAAGCAAGGCCTTCGACCTTGCCTACCATCTGTCGGTACTGTTCGATGTTCGCGCACGATCCAACAGACATTGCGTCAGCAAGCTCATTCATTTCGTGTCTGATTTTTTTCCTTAATACACCGAGTATGCTATCAGCCACCTGTTACTCCCCCTTTAGTTGATCCATTGCGTATTTATAACCTTCTGCTTCGAGCTTCTCTTGCTCAATGCTTGTTTTTGCTTCTAGTTCCGCCTGCTCAAGAGAAAGCCCTGCCATGTCTACCATTTTGTCAGTCTGTAGCTGCTCCATTTTAATCTGAGCATCAACGGCATCTTTCTGCTGCTTGGCGGCAAGCTTCTGCTGTTCGAGGCCGATCTTCGCAGAATCGGCTTGCGCTTTTCGCTGAACATCCTGCTCACGCAGTGCAATCTCGCGCTCGCGCTGTTGAATGATTGGATCTTGCTGGTTTCGAGCCTGTTCTTCAGCCTGTGCCTGCTGCTGCTTCTTGCCCAATAGCTGGTCCGCCGCGTCAGCGATAAGAGTGCTGAGACGTTTTTCTACATCTGCGGGCAACGGATCACCCATTGGCGGCAACGGAACCCCAAGCTCCCCTTCAATCTGATCCCTTAGCTGGAACCCGAGATGCTCCCTGATATGTGCATCGATTGACGCCATGACGGCGCCTCCCATTGGGGAGTTCTGTGTGTCTTGGGCAATCTGTGGGTCATTTCGCAACACCATGTGAACACGAATGTGCGCCTCATGGTCTTGATACTCAAAAGCCTTAATCGGCTTAAGCATCAGCATGTTCTGATTTTCTGTAACCGGATCTTCAGGCTTAATGTCTTCTGGATTCGGTACAATTTCATCAGCGTTAGGAATGCCGATAAGCTCCATCATCTGCCTGTGTAGTACGGGCATGTCGTACAGGTCTGGAGCCTGTGCAGCCAACTGCAACGCTGCTTGATACTGCATGATCCTTTGCGACAACGTCGAAGCATTGGGATCTGATACCGGAATGACATCTACTCGGTCATTAAAGTCTTCTGCCTTAATGCCCTCACCCTCTTCCGTTTCGTATGGATAAGAAGGTGATGTGTGGTCACGAATAATTCTTGTAAGAATTTTAAATTCTTTCTTTAGGCTCGCGTGGATTCGGGCCTGAATAGCGGACTGCACCTTCATGGCTCGCTCAAGGATTGCAAGCGTGGTGCCCACGGGGGCGTCCTGCCTCATGTCATCAATCTTTACGTCAGCCATCGACGCAAACCTGCGACCTTCCTCCACGATGTTGCCGAGGAGTTGATAAAGAACTCCTGACGGCTCCTTGTACGGTAGGAATGTGATGTTGTCCCTGATCACACCACCGGGTACATCCACATCGCGAAACTCTCCGGGCATAATCGGGGTGTCGTCACCCTTGATTCGTAGCCCGCGAGTCTTTAGTCCACCCGGAAGATTCGACAGTGTTCCTGCATCCACAAGCTGGCGAAGCAGGCTGGTTGCGGACTTTGCTAGTCCGCCAATCATATGGATTAGCCCAAGGTTGTAAAACCCAATTCCGGGCACATACCCATAGTCAACAAAATGATGAATCTTTTTCCGCATGGGGTCGCTTTCTTCCCAGTTGCGGTATATCGAAAGAATCTTGTTGGTGGACTTATCAATTGTAATTACATACGGCAGTGCAATTCCATCTGGGGACTCAAAACCGGGTAGATCGTAATCAACATGCATCTCAAGGAGTTGGTGGCGATCATCGTCCTGCCCGGAAAATGACACACCAGATATTTCATCGTATTTGTCTTTTATTACGTCTACCGAGTGTTCTGGGTCTCCCAAATCAATGTCACGATAAAAACCGCTAACCTGAAGCTTGCGAATGTGGTTCGAGCTTCTAGTCATTACATGGGTGTAACGCTCCGCACTGTCTAGCGAGCTTTCATCATAAGAGATGACGAAGTCTTCCGCTGGCACAAACATGGAGCATGGACGACCCATCGTTGGGTCATAGTAAATCTTCCTGAATGCGGCACCAGAAAGTGGCAAGCTAAACAAAAGTTTTTCTGTTTCGGCCCGATACTCAGTCATCACTTCAAGGAGTTGATAATTCATGTACTCCTTGACTCGCTCCGCCTGAGCGATTGTATCCGGTGTTGTCACACCCCATATGTGCGACTTAACTGGACCCCTAGCTGGAAATATTTCTTGAATGGTTTGAGCCTGAAATCGCACAACGGACTCAGACAAGAGTGGGTGGAATACCCCGCAAGCTCCCGCCCATGGTGTAGTCCTATCTTCCATCTCTAATCCGAGCAGGTCGAGGCCCTCTTTGTATGACTCTTCCCACTGCTTGCGGCTCGACTTGTCTTCCTGATACATGGAAACAAGCTTGGACGCGCAAAGCCTTAGATCATTTTCTTCAATGGACTCGGCAAGGTTAGCATCAAAAGAAATTTCTTCTCCATCGAAGAAATTCATCCCGCCGCTGAAATCAATTGTGATGCCTCCGTCGTCGTCTTCAACAACAATGACACCCTCATCTTCCATATCCGGCATCCCAAGATCGATTTCTAGTTCTTCAGGGAGCCTACCCTCTTCTGGAAACATACTTTCAGTTAAGAAAATGTTTTCAATCAGGCTTTTATCTACGGCCATAACAAACTACCTATTATTTATTTTTTAAATACTGATTGAGCTGACGGGCACTGGCAAAACTTCTGGGTTGACCAGCTTCTAATGCGCCCCTGACCCGTGGGTACACTGGGGTTGGTTTGCCAACGATGTCCAACATGTTCTCGCCAAATACTACATAATACCTTTCGGGATCTTCTATAGCTTGGCTAAAGTAATTTGGATCAACCTTAACACCTGAGACCCCTCGGCTACGAAGCAGACTTTCAAGGCCACCCTTAGTAGAGAGGTCAGCCCAGTTACGAAAACCTCTTTCCCTTGCCAAGTTTCTCACCCTCTCTGCGACTGCACGAACTTCTTGGTCAGCAGAGCCTATACGCCTCAAGTCATCGAAGCTCATAGTCTCTGGGATCTCCAACTCTTCATAGATCTTTTGAAGCCCTTTGGGCTGCGACGCTATGTCTCTTGAGTGATACTCAATAAACGACGATTCGGGAGCCCTGATGTTGACATCGTAGATATAACCAAGTGGTTTATCTGCATCTATCATGTCTGCCCGCTCTACTGTGGGTACCGAACGGAGACCCGAATTGGCTGCGTAAGCTTCTGCCGTTTTCCTTCGATCAGTTAGATACTGACCAACACCATAAAGACCACCTCTTGAAGGCCTTCTGAATTTTCTAAAAAGATTGGGCGACCCATGGTAGAGATTTTCTACAAGGGACTTGATTCCCCGCCCAGTAGCCTCACCACCAACTCGAACTGTAGTTCCTGAAATAAACGGGGCCATGCCGAGACCAGAAAGGATAGCTGTAAGCGCATCCCTCTTTCTGATAGCATCAACAAAAGATGCTGCGTCAACAGCAGTGCTAACACCGGGAGTCAGGCTGGCACCTAAAAGAGCCGCTGTACCACCAACGCCTTGTGGGGTTACAAGGCGATCAAGCAAGTCCCTTTCAGTGGTTGCCATTAGTAATACGCTGCCCTTCGGTGCCGGAAGAACTCTTCTTCTCTCTCGTCACTATTGATAGTAATAAATCCACCCTGACGGAATCGAAGCAGCGCCTGCGTGCCAGAGTCCACCAAGTCGTCGTGGTCTCCAGCAGGAAACGATGCGAACTGTTCCATCACTTCGTCTGCCCACCGCGTCTTGGGTGCCCAAACGAGTCCCGATGAAAATAGGTCGGATACTGCATTTACGCGAGCAACTTTATCCCTGCCTCTACTCGGTGTGTACTCACTAACAGGGATACCCATCCTGCGAAGCTCAAAAATCAGGGGAGAACCAGACGCCTTCGCTTCTACAATGAATGCATCGGGTTCAAATTCTTTGTACATATCATAAGCACGAACCTTTAGATCTGGAAACTCAAGTCGTTCTTGGAGTGCGTCTAGCAATATAATGTTCGAGTTTCCGTCATCATCATAGAATACACCCCAAGTTGTGCAAGCACTGTAGTCAGACGTTTCCTTTGCAAGAAACGCAGTGTCCCATGACTGAATAACAAATTCGCAAGCAGGTGGAGATGTTGCGTCCCACTCCCTCCACCATTCGCGTTTGATCAGAGCCCCCTCCTCCGAGGTAGGGTCTTGCTGGTACTGCGCTGACCACTTTGACACTGGAAGCTCAGACTTCAGCGCTTCTAGTTGATCGATCGGCCAGAATCCGGGCCATAGTGGCTTACCACTGGGCAGTATTGCAGGAAGTTCTATGACCTCCCACTCGTCAGAGCCACCACGCTGGATGGATGATTTTAAAATTTGTCCCGTAAGGTCTTTTTTGGACCACCTCGTCATCACAACACAGATACTTCCTCCCGGCTGCAGTCTCTGTCGTGGACCAGATGTGTACCACTCGTAGGTTTTGTCGTAAATCGACGGATCGTTGAGTGCGGCCTCTTGTTCGGAGTGAGGATCATCAATGATCAGGATGTCTGCGCCCTTACCAGTGACTGCACCGCCGACACCAATAGCAAAATAATCTCCATTCTTGTTTGTACTCCACCGGCCTGCAGCCTTGGAGTCAGATGCAAGCGACACATCTTCAAAAACACCCTGATAATCTTCAGACCCAACAAGGTTTCTGACCTTTCTGCCGAAACCAACGGCCAATTCTGCGGTGTGCGCCGTCTGAATCACCTTACGGTCGGGATACTTGCCTAGATACCACGCCGGAAAGAGGTGGGAGGCAAACTCCGACTTGGTATGCCGGGGCGGCATATTGACAATCAGTCGCTTTAGCTCCCCACTGGCAATTCTGTTAAAGGCATCAGCCATTACACGATGGTGATCACCCTCAATGAAGGCTGGCCACACATGCTTAACAAACTTTAGGAAGTCTTCGTGGGAGTCTTTTTTTGTTTTTGCGGACTCAAGCTCGTCGAGCAACCGCATGATCTCCATTTTTTCATCTTCGGGCAGCGTATGGAGCCTAGACTTAAGTGTTGCAATATCGATTTGCATATCAAACCTTGTATGGAATCTTGCTTACTATGCACCAATATACAATTTCATCTTGTGAAAACTCACCAAGTTCTGCATAATCCATGACAATTCGGCTAAGATCGTAGAAAATCTGACTTTCTCTGCCGAACCCACTGCCCGTCAGGTAATCTTCTAGGATGTCAGAGGCAGACCTGCCCGTGTACCTGACCTTGCCATTACCGTGTGGCGCATACAATCGACGTATAAGCGACCTTGTGCCCCTCATGGATGCCGTAGCATCTCTGTAGGCGACGACGGCCTTCTCAACGGCTTCTACGGCCTCAGAGAGTATTATGGTGGGTGCCTCTGCGTCAGTCGGGGGCGCAGTCTCGTTGTTCGCGCCAGCATTCTTCATTGAGCCACCTCTGGTGATACTGATCGGCCAAATCTAATCTGTCGATCATTCCGCGCTTTGAAAAGAATGTCTTGATTCCTTTCGCATGCTGCTCGGTGTGGCACTCCCGGCACAATGGGACTAGGTGGTCACTGGTACCACCAGCGCCCCTCGACCTCATGTGTGCTGGATCACGGCCATCCCTCTTACAGGCCGCACACGACAGCGTTCGTATCCATTCAGCCTTGGGTCCAAACTGTCGCTCTTTCCGTTCCCTCTGCTTTTCTCTTTTTGACTTAAGCATCTGCACTACCTTCACGAACCATAACCATGCGAACCTTCGGATGACTGGATGGTGTGTTGTAGGGGTCCACACCTAGTTCGATGAACGTCTCAATACCGGGGCACACGCAGTCATGTGCATGCTGACCATGGAATGTACACCACCATTCGTCGCACATCTCGCACTTAACCCAGACTGCCACACTATCCGGGCACCAATCAACACCGTCTCCCACGCCCCCTCCACTGAGCAGTTTTCCAACCCCCCCCCTATAGATAATATCTAGTTACTAGATAATATCTAGTACTAACTAGTTATTACCTAAAAAAGTAAAATAGATTCTACCATAGGTATTACTTAGCTAGTTATTACTTAGCTAGATAATATCTAGCCGATGGAACACAGATCGAAGCCACAGGCTAAGGGTTTCAATTTTTTTGGTGTAATTTTTGTCGCAAAAAAGCCAAGAAGTTCCAAGAACGAAAAGGGTTGTTAAGGGTGGTACAGTAACTTCATAAACTGTGCATAACTTTACTTTACAACAGCAGATGACGCTTCGCGACATTACCCTATCCCCCCCCACTGGGGGATCGGTGTTGGTGAGAATCTGGGGGCGTTCGGGTCGGTGGGGCGAAAAAAAAATGTTGTATTGGAGGTTGACGGTGGTGGAACGCTTCACTACCGGAACCGCATCGACATAGGTGGACGAAAGTGAGGCTTGTCAACCTTTTCGCGGCGGAAAATTATTTCCGTATACCTGTTGACATCTCTTGACCTTGCCGTGATACTCTATGTGTCGGATGGATACAGCGCTTGCGGGCGCTGTCAGCAGACTTCCGAAACGAGTCGAGATCCCGAGGGGTCGACCGGCGAGTATGATTCACGGCAAGCGGAACCGTGGACGATTAAGATGGGCCGCACTAATTAATAGTGGGCGCAAAGAGGCGCCAAGCTTATGGAAAATCAGGACAAGAAGGTGGGGGCAAAAGCTCCCGAGATTACGGAAAAAGAGTTTCGCACGCAGATATTCAACGTTCTGTCTAAGGGCGGGGATGCCTCAGACAAGTCAAGAGCGGCGAAAGCGGACTCGGTTGAGGTCACTAAGACCCTTGTTCGGGTCTTGAACCGGGGCGTGCAGGCGAACCTCAGCATCATGAACGCGCACAAAGCGGTGATCGAGTCGGCACTGTCCGAAAAGGGCGTGGATGAAAAGGTGCGGACATCTCGCGCCAACTTCATCGGCTCGCCGTCACAGCCCGGCCACATGCTATTCACGGCCCTGCACAATATGGGCCGCCTCGTTTCTGTGAAGAAGAAACTGGATGAGATGGTAGCCAGTGACGCGATCTTCGTTAAGGGTAACAAGGGTATTCTAAAGTTCTGCTCAGATGAAAGAACGAAGCTGTCGAACATACCGAAAACGGCTGTCGTGAGCAGAGAGGACTTCGCAGATATTCTGGAGTCCCTACCCTCCGGCGAAACGCTCGACCTCGCCGGTAGGACGGACGGCGCCCTGTTCCCAGAGTCGGAGAAAGAGGGCTCGACTCGGAACGCACGCAAGTTCCTCGAAGCCCAGAGAGTGGCACGGGACAAGATGCAAGCATGGATCTCGGCACTAGATGCTGCCGAGAAGAAAGTTCATCTTGAGTTAAACCCGAGGGTCCGGAACTGGTATGTACTGCCAACAACCGCTGAATATCGCGAGTTCCGGGAAGAAGGTCTTCTGCAGAAGTAGAGGGTGAGAAATAGAGCGGGTCGGCCCCTAACGGGGTCGGCCCCTCTTTTTTTTTGTACCTAACTAATTATTAGCTACCGAGGTAAACAGGAGGAGGGATCGAAGTAACCCAAGGGAGGGATCGAAGTGATCAGAAAGAGGGATCGACGTAACCCTAAAGAGGGATCGAAGTGATCAGGAGGAGGGATCGACGCGCTGTCGAACAAGGGAGGGATCGAAGTGATCAGAAAGAGGGATCGACGTAACCCTAAAGAGGGATCGAAGTGATCAGGAGGAGGGATCGACGCGCTGTCGAACAAGTGATCAAGAGGAGGGATCGAAGTGATCTAGAGGAGGGATCGAACAACTAATAATTAGTCGGATCGGGTACAGAATCTCGTAGAAATGGCTTCGGACGGGGCCTTGCGCTAGTTCTCCCCTACTACCCCTTACCTATATCAAGCCTCTGCGAACAATCCCGACAGCCGGCCTTGCGCTAGTTCTCCCCTACTACCCCTTACCTATATCAAGCCTCTGCGAACAATCCCGACAGCCTATCCCTAAGCTCCTGTTCGATCTCGTCGGGCTTCCTGTGTTCTACCACTACCTTTGAGGACTCATCGAATACGCCCTCACTCTTTCCTAGTAGTTCGAGTGCCCGTACCCGTGTGGATGGTGGGTTGCTGTCGTCCATGGCCTCTGTCTTCAATCGCTGAAGAATCCACTTGGCGTTGAGCTTTTCGTGTGCTCGCTTCGCATCCTTCTTGTCAGCCTTCAGGTCTTCGATGGCAATCCGAACGTGGTCCTTCTTCGCTAGTCGTGACGCGAGGACGTTGACGGTCGAGTCCTTGCCCTTGGTATCGTACGCCTTGCGGTAGGCATCGGAGTACGACAGCCCGGAAGCAACGAACCCGGCGAATGCGCTCTGCTTAGGTGTAAGCTCTCTAGGTATAGACATACCCCAAGATAAGCACCAAGCCCGTACCGTCAACACATTGACCCCCCGCTTGATACCCCTTGGGGGGGGTTGACATATGTATTGACATTGATTAGATTTACTGGTAGGATAGGAGTGCAGGCCGAAGCGGCCCAACTAATAATTAGTCCAAAAGGGAGGCAACTGAGATGAGGATCAAGAGCGAGGCCGAGAGACGCTACAACGCGCTGGTGACGCGGTTGGAAGAAATTGAGGCCGAGGTCGCCGCCGAGCGCGGTATGCTCGTGACCGATGTGTATCTCACCGACCCTGAGATTGATTACGAAAACACTGCCGACAGCCACGATTGGCGCACGGGCGAGCCGCTGGTCGAGGGCACGGACGCATGGTGGGACATGATGTACGGGCAAGGTGCATCAGCCGCTGGGGGCCGGGGCGAGGAGCTAGGCATCGACATCAATTCGTACTTCCCGAAGCCGATTTACTAGGAGAAAAAGAAGATGATTACCAAGCGCACAACGGGACGGCTCCAGAGATTTATCGATGGCATATCCCTAACATACGCATCAGAGGTGACTGCACTGAGGGCGATAAACAAGCGAGTGCCCAATGCAGAGAGTCTTCCGGGCTGTTTCACGATCATGCCCCAGTCTGAAGGCGGTCGCTTCGCCATCGTGTACCTGTGCGACCAGAACGACCCATCTTGGATGGATGTATTCCATGGTGCAGGCCTTCCGGTCTTCGGTGTCTAGGTGTAGGTGTATAGGGGGGAGTTGACATACATATTGACATTGATTAGATTTACTGGTAGGATGGGAACAGGGTCGGGAAAGCCCGACTAATAATTAGTTCACCGCCAAAAAGGAGGCCTCATGGCTTGGCGACGGGATGTGGGGGCTTGGCGACGGGATGTGGGACGATACGTCGATCTCTTCGGTGAGATCAAAAGAGAGAACCTGAGCATCTGGCTCAAGGCGAGAAAGGCTAACAGCGTCAACGCAGCCTACTGGTCACTCAAGCACGCACTGCCCGACGCCCGCATTCCGCGCCCCGACACACGGTTGAAGGCGCATCAAGAGAAGTTCTTGAGCACCACGGGACAGTACACCCGTGGTTCTAGTGACCCGAGAAATCTTTCGTTCAACTAATAATTAGTTCAAGGGGGAGCATCATGAGGAAGAATTGCGAACGCACACTCAACGCTTGGTTTAGGGACGAGCCATTCGGCAAGCGCGGAGACTCCATCTGGACGGACGGGAGCACCATCCACTCATACAACACATGGATCGTGGCAGTGCTTGCTGACTTCACCGGCATCCGGTTCCGGTTCAACAACACCAAGTACAGCAGGACAACGACCACGCACCAAAACGCGATCCGCGAATACATGAAAGGCGACGGGTGGGCGCTGCGGTTTCACGAGGACGTGCCACGGGGCACCTATTCCTTGTAAAGGAGGAGTGAGATGAGCACCAAGTTGAGGGATGATTTCGTGTCGATGTGCAGGGCACACTTTGCCAAGCACCCGGACGCCCCTGTCCCAATTCCCCCTTCGGGGTGTCAGTTGCGCCGGATCAATGCTGACGGGTCGATCACATATGTGTCCGAAAAGGTCAGGTGGACAGCTCAAGTCGGTGGCCGTATGTGCAACGTCTGGCGTGACTACTACGACCAGTACGGACGCAAGCACACGATACCCGAACCGGAGGGGGATGTATGAAGTGCGCAGTCGCAGGGCAGGAAGGTAGCACCATGCCGAATCATTTGGAGATTGACCGCCGAGGAGGAGGGATCTGAGATGGGGAACAAGTATGAGTCTGGACTAGAGTATATCCGGGCACACGGGATGCCGGACGCCGAGACGTTTGATTGGGCTGTACCGTTAGAGCAATTCAAACGGGTATGCGATACCGCTGGGCAGAATGTGTCCGGGCGTGTTGTAACGGCATACGGTGATGGCGTGTTCGGTCGGATCGTCGGGCTGGACGACGAGGCTAGCGGGTGGGTTGCCCAGACGTTTGCTGTGGAATCTGCGGGTCATTCTAATAATTAGTTCACCGGCAAAAAATATTTGCCACAACAAGGGGGAAGTATGACCGATCCAAACTGGAACAGCAGAGCAGAGATGAGCTATATCATGGACTATCCGAATGAGGTGGACATGATAGCTTTCCATATCGACACAGAGATGGACAGGCTCGAAAGAGATATGGAGATGCTGCAATCATCACACGGCGAGTATCGTGAGATGATAATCAGGGATGTGGCAACGACAAGGAATATCATCTCACATCATGTGAGCCAGATCATACGTCTCTGTGTCGAAGAGCCACAAGATACACTAGACCCGTGCCAGATTCATATGTTTCAGAAGGACGACGTCGGCCTATGAATAGACACAGCACCTTGCTCCGAAAAATTGTGAGACCATGGGATACAGGCTACACGTGTAGCCCGTCGCCCCCAGCTCATGTAAAAAATATTTTCATATTATTTTTTTTAATTGGGTGTCAGGGCGTCGATCAGGTGGAGGACAGTGCTCCGGTAGCATATGGTCCGCCAAGTGTCTTAGAACGCAGCGTGGGGCCTGTGGAGGGGCATCTGACCAGTGTTCGGTGGCCATGTACGGGCAGCGGGTGCCTCGACGCATCCGATCTAGCCCGACTAGCCGACCTCATACTGGAGCAATCCAGTAGGCTCGACCTAGAGGTGGCCATGATGGTTGGAATACTGATGGTGGAGAACCCTTGGCTCGACTCACTCGCAGTCTCTAGCGCGGGTGCGGTCGGCCTCTACCAAGTTATGCCGATGCACAGAGGTGCATGGCCTGAGTGTAGCGAAGCCATAGAAACCGTGGCCGGATCAGTCTGCCATGGGTCGGTAATCATCCATGACTTTCTACAGAGGAGAGGCAGCAGGAACATGGCCCTACTTGCATACAACGGATGCAGGAGTGGCCCGTGTGAGGTGTACCCAGAAAAAGTTTCTGGATATTCAGATCAATTTCTTAATGGGGAAGAACCACAGTGAAAGACATGGCAATGGCGACAGACATAGAAAGACTCCAACAAGTACACAAACAGAGGAGGGAGCAGATCGCTAATATTAAGCAAGCTAAATATTTTCTGCGTAAGGCGTCCAAAGACCTGACCACTACAAGGACTAAGTGTAATTGTTGTGAGTTTAGCCTATGGGACGACGAGCCGGAAGCTAGGATGCACAGGGGTATAAAGTCAGCATTGAAACAGGCCGCCAAGGCGCAAGAGATGGCAGTAGATGACCTTGAAGACATCGAAGTGATGCAGAGGTTACAGGGCTATTGAACAAGTAGGGTGGGGGTTGACATTAATATTTATTCCATTATTATTATTGAGTATGTTGTTGGCTGCATCCAGTAGCACACACAGAACTAATTATTAGTTCACAAAAAAGGAGATGGTATGAGCAAGATGTTCCCCGGTGCAACAATCACCCCACAACAGGCCGTTGAGGTGGTATCCGACTTGTCTTGGCCGATGCGGTCCAAGCTTCTGACCGTCATGCTTGGCTTTGTGGGTCAGGGCAAGACCGTAGCCGCAAGACTCGCCTCAGAAAAAATTTCTGAGGATCTGGGCCGCACCCTAGTGAACATGCGCGACCTGAGCCGCGCACCCAACGACGACGAGTTCGTTTATTGGGAGATCAACTGCTCCACATCTGATCGGAGTGACTTCCAGATCCCGTGGATTGAGGACGGATCCTACGATCTCGTAGTGCTTCATACGTTTCGGCTTCTGGCCGAGAACCCGAACGCACACGGGATGATCGTGCTCGACGAGATCGCTAAGAATCCCGAGTTGGCTCCAATTTTTGCGGAGATCGCAAGAGAGCGTCGGTTCGGCACGACGTTCAAGCTGCCTGACAACATCATGGTCGTAGGCACGGGCAACCGGGCCACTGACAACGCAAGCTCCTTCGAGTTGCCAGAGGATCTTCGCAATCGTGCGATGATTCTCGACGTTCAGTCCGATGAACAAAGCTTCCTCGACCATGAGAGGGATACGCTAGACCCTACACTTGTGGCGGCGCTCAAATTCATGGGTGGGACATCAGAAAAACGGCTAGTCTTTGACTATGGCGACGCAGCCGTTCCGTCTGCGAACACACAGAAGTGTACGTTCCGCAGCGTGTCATGCTTCAACGATGTCATCAAGCTCGACTCTTGGGATTGGGATAAGTCGCACCATAGGCATGCGGGTGGGGGACTGATTGGGAGTGGGGCGTTTGGCACGATTGCAGCTAGTCAGGGCTTTGGTGAGCAGCTTGTCTTGATCAATCAGTATTTTGACGACCCGGAGGCCAACAAGGCGGAGATCGAAAGCGTGTTTGTCCACAACAGCCTTAAGATGGAAGATATTTCTGCTTTCAAACACGCGCTTATGGTGTCCTTACTGAGCAAGATCAAGAAGGACGCAAGCAATTTCGAGACGGCTTGCAGGTACCTCGACATCATCAATTGCGCGGAAACGTACCGCTCGTTCCTTGTGTGCGCGAAACAGATGGACGAGTCATTCGCTAAGACGGCCCGGTATGCGAGCAGTCGTGCGTCAGATATCCGCATGTCGAATTAAGTCTCCCAAAAATCAGTAGGTTGTACACACAAAAATATTTTTAGAGAAAAGATTTCTCACATCAACAGGAGCCTCACAATGAGGACAATTGAAGCAGAAGAGTATTTCGTGTGCAGTCTTGAGGTCGGCAAGTTTACCGGCACCAAGGGCGACAAGGTGATGAAGAGTCAACTTGTGGAGCATGACAACAAGCGTGTGGGCGCAACGTTCCACCGCATCCCCACGAAGTACTACACAGCAATCGGCAAGGCCGAGCGCATGGGCAGGGACGCACTCTCTGATGGCAACTGGCTCTGGACATCCAAGCAACCGGGGGATTCTGGTAAGGCGTCATCTATGGACGGCTACCTTGTCCACCATGAGGACTTTCACGACTTGGATAAAAAAATGACCAAGGCCCGGAATGCTTTCTGGGCAGCCGCCGAAGAAAACATCATTCGGATGTACGACTTCCACAGACGGCAGGGCCAGATCGCATACCGTCAGGCCACGGGTGAGAGCATGAGTGACGATCAGGTCCAACGGTTCTATCCCGATGTAACAGAGGTCCGCAAGGCGTTTGACTTCAGGTTCAAGCCCCTCCCTCTGTATGGGTCTCAGGGTGGAGATGGCTCGCGCATCTGGCACCCTTCATGGGGTGGCGAGAAGCGTGACTTGTTTGAGCGGGTGCAACAGGCGGCAATTGAGGACCAGAACCGCAGGGTCCAGAATGGCATGGAGGGTCTAGTTGGTCGTGTGCTGAATGTCGCCAAACAGCAGGCAGAAAATATTTCCACTTATGAAAATTCTGGTGACGACAAGCCCAAAGGTCTGCCTTACGCAAACACATGGGCAATCATGGAAAACCTTGCTGACGAATTAGACAAGTGGGGTGGCAGGGTCACAAACGACAACGGCAAAATGCGCGGACTTGCAGTAGACATTCACCGCATGATTAATGGCATCAACGATGCGACTGCGGGTAACGTCGGGGAGTTCCGTGGGATGATGTCGAACGAAGCACCAATCCGTGAACAGATCGGTTCACAACTCAAGAACATTGAAAGCTCTGCGTCTTCGGCCCTCGAAGACTTGCTTTCGTAAACAAGACCTAAAACATGGACCTAGGGGCGACGGGCGGCACGTGTCGCCTGTCGCCCATGGTCTCACATTTTTTCGGAAAGAATGGAGGAGAACGACATGAGCTTAACCACCACTCAGGAGAAACAGGCACATCGCCTGTCCGTGGCCAAGTCCGAATGCTACGGATTCTCCATCGCAAGTGCAGCAATCTTGGCACCCATCCCTATTAGTATTGACGACAGGCAGCCAACTGCATGCACTGATGGCAACAAAATTTATTTCAGTTCTGTTTTTGCCGAGACACTCAACCCACTGGAGCTTGCCGGAACAATTATCCACGAAGCCCTCCACATCCAACTCATGCACCCGTTGCGTATGCTCATGCTCATGGAGCGTGGATTTACTGCCCATGAGATTAATGTTGCCGCTGACTATATCATCAATGGCAAGATAAAGAGGATGAAGGGGTATGGATCTTCGTTCTTGTTGCCCGAGGGTGCGCTGTTCCACGATGTCTTTTCCAATTCCGACGAGTACAGTCTGGAGTATGTGTGCGAGGAGCTACGCAAGAACCCGCCCCCGCCTCCTAGCGAGAGCGGTCAGGAGGGCGGCACAGGCCCTTCGGAGCCCCGAGAGGGACAGGGACAGGACCAAGAGGACGAGAACGCTCCTCCAGTCTCTGCCGGGACAGGCCCCGGTGACATTATTCCGATGCCAGACATTGATGCGACCGACCCAAAGCAGGTGCAGAAAGCTGTCAACGAAGTTCAGGACCGTATCGTTCGGGCACGGATCGCAGAGAAGGTTACTGGCTCAGGCAGTGTCAGTGGCATAACAACCGTAGACAACTCCGACTTGGTGTCAAAGACGGTACCGCTTCAGACCGTCAAGAAGTTCATTCGAGACCATGTGAAGTCTGGCCGGACATGGAAGCGTCCGAACCGCAGATTCATCGCCCAGAAAATTTATATGCCTGCACGCAACCGCGTGCCGAACAAGATGTATTGCTGCATGGATACAAGTGGGTCCGTGGGCATGCTTGAGACACAGCAGTTCAGGGACAACTTGGTATCGTGGTCGTCCATTGGTGGCATTGACAAGATTATGATGTCCTATGTGGATAGCAGGCTGCACAAGAATACCGCCACAGACACGCCGTGGTTTGAGATCGCAACTGCCGGTGGGCGCAACGCTAGGGACATGGTGCTTGAGCTTTACGGTGGGGGCGGGACAACATTCGACCCCATCTTTGAGCACATTGCAGAAAACAATGAGCAGGTTCCCGGCTTAATTTACTTCACAGACGGCTATGGCCGAGTCTCCGCACCGAAGCCCCCCTTCCCGGTGCTGTGGGTGACAACGCATGTAGCCCCAACGTTCGTTAACCAGAGGCAATGGGGGGAGGTGGTGTACATCTAATGCGAATGATGACAATACGAAACGTGCTACAAGCTCTTGGTCAAGAGGTGGACACGATGGTCGAGTTCGGTACCGGAGAGGTGAGCTGGACCGACCTAGAAAAATTTTCTGGACAAGCAATTGATTCGGTTAACTTCTTGGACGAGGTGGTTCTAGACTTCAATAAAACCATGATGGAACACTTTGATTTCTTTGTTGACCTACAAGCCTCAGACGCATGGGCACACATGGCCCCAGAAGAAAGGCGCAGGGCGATAGACTTGGTAGATGACATGCGCGATGTGTACGATTTCTTTTTCTACGGAGAAAAATAATGTACAGAGACAAGAGGATGGCGCAGTATCTTTGCGCTGCCGCAATAACTTGCGTGATGGGCAACAAGTCTGCTGACCACATGAGAAAGCAATTGTTTGAGGATGAATCAAAAGATCTCTCTGATTTTTGGTACGACATGGCTGCTGCCGTACACCAAGCATTTAGGTTGACGTCTCGTGACGCTTCGCCGGTCACATCCTCGGCCATTGTCAGCGCATCCCCCCGGATCATCGGGACACCTTCCCCGGAGTCACACAATGGAAAGCCCGACTGACAAAAAAGGTTTAATTGAAACCGAAGAAATAATATTAGATTCGATTCACGACATTCTCACTGTCGTTAAGGCTTGGTGTGAGGCCGATGCCCGAATGGACCCGTCCCATGAAGGCCGAGTCCATCTAGTAGATTTTTGCGTTAGACAGGTGGAGCGCCTACTGGTGCCGCCGCCTGAACACTTCGACTAAGGGTGGTCCCACCTAGAGGATCACAAGGAGACAGGAAGATGAGAGGTAGGAAGGCGAAGAAGACCCGCGACAACGCCCTAGAAACAGCCAAGTTTTCGGGACACGACCCATTACTGCTAGTGCGCTCAGGCGCTATGGAGGTGTGGGTCTGCAAGAATTGTGACGACATCTTGGATGCTTGGGACAGGCCCGCTGTTGTGAATGGGCGAATGCCCTACACCCGATGCTCTAAGGCGAACAGGGGGAGACTCCACAGTCTCTACTTGGGGACGTTACTAATAATTAGTAACTGTTTCCGTAGGCTGCTCCGGCTCAAGTTTCAGGAGGGAGACAGTGCCTTATAAGCGTGGAAGACCTAAAACATGGACCTAGGGGTGACGGGTGACACGTGTCGCCTGTCGCCCTTGGTCGTCCCCCTTGGGGGAGGCAAACAACTAATGACCACAGCAGAAAGGACTGGTTGGGGGCTGCGTGGCGTCCTGACAATGGATGACCTGACTCCGACACACCCTACACACCCAAATACCAAAACTCTCTCCACGCATAGACATAGAAAAAGTTTGCCAAAACAGACGTGTACCCTGTGTCGCTACCGAAAAGGCTGGACCAATGAGCACTAACCCTGACACGGTGTCACGGCTGCATCCACCGAAACACTGCTGACCTCACACGAGGTGACATTGAGGTGGCGAGCAGGATCTGTATTGGGGTCATGGGGACCCCAAACAGAAACCCCGCCTCTAGGCACGACTTTGACGAGAAGAGCCTAAAGACGGGGACAATTACAAGACCTCAAGGGGCCTTGTTCTTGCATTCTGTTGGGAGAAAAGTTCTCCAGATGATGCTTTCTTTTGAGGAAACCATTCTTTGTGCTGCAACAAGCGCCACCTGCCAAGCGACAGATGACGCTACCTGTGGTGCTGTACAGGAATCGCGACGGAGGAGAAAGGAGGGAAAACCTCCGGCACTTAGTTAATTAAACTAATTACCCACCTTGGCGCAAGCGTTTAGAAATCCCAATCGTAATCATCTTGGTAGTCATAGTCTCGCCACCTGCCGGTAGCCTTCTCAAACGACAGGGGGCAACTACCATTCTTTCCCAGCCACGACCACCGAACCTTCCAGATGTGCGCCTCCGGTGGCTCTTCGTCTCTCTGGTGACGCCAAGCTGATAAACCAATGTCTGCCTTGGCGAACCAAGCAGCAGAGCCTGCAATGTCATGCCCGGTAACGATTGTTTTGCGCTCCGACCTTCGGTCGGGAGAGATCTTGGTGGGGTGGGCCACAAAGAAGACATGCGCGTCATGCTCCTTTGCCCATAGTTGCACCTGAGTCAGCATTTGGCTGATGGCGTCAGTCTCCCGAAGGTTGCCACCTACATCGATGTAGTTGTACGGATCAATGACCAGAATGCGGCAACCCATTCTCATCACAGCAGCGCTCGCAACATCAAGGATGCCTTCGATGTTGGTTGGACCATCCCTGCGGTAGTCCATGAACAAGAAGTGCTCCTTGATCCATTGGAATGCAAAATCCCTTTCTTCTGTGTCCATCTTTTCCACCGACCCATCAAAAAATGGCTTCCCAATTATTTTTTGTGCCAACTGGGCCATGTGCAACTCAGGGGGTTTCTCGAATGAACAGTACACGGTCTTCCATTCGTTGCTCTTCGCGAGGTTCAAGCAGATCTGGTCAACTAAATCCGACTTACCTGAACTTGGAAAGCCTGTCACAACGGTCAACATGCCGGTGGGCACCTGTATCAGCTTGTCTAGGCTTGGTATCCCCGTTGAGGCGCCACGCGCCTGCCCCTTCTCGTATAGGTCGGTGTACGACTGATCGTAAACCTGAGCGTTATGCAGGCCAACGGCGGGCAATGGCGCCGCATCCTCAAAGGCGGCTGTTAGGTAGTCCACACCCTCTGCCATCAAGGCCTCTGACGCATCCTTGTGCTTGCCAAGTGACACGGTCCAAACCTTTGAGCGACCAATGCGCCGAAGCAATTCTTCCTTCAGGGCATCACCGGGGCTGTCGAGGTCGGTGTTGATAATGATACGGCCCGCAGAGTCTAGCTTGTCCTTGGCTCGCCAGATGTATCGAAACTTGTTGTCGTCGGCGGGATCAATCCTTCCGTCTTTCACCTTCGGTGGCGCACCATTGGGGATGGACACGACCGTCACCCCAGAGGGAAGGTCTGCGCTCATCCACGACAGTGCGTCTACCTCGCCTTCACAAACCAAGAGGTCGTCGCCCTTCGTGTACTTCTCAATATTAAAAAAATCTTCACACACATTTTGTTGGCTAAACCGCTTAGTCTGATCAGCGCTACGCCACTTTATTGAAGTGACATCGCCGGACTTGTTTCGGTACGGAAAACCAACTGCAGGCAGGCGTGAACCCGCAAAGCTGTACTCATCAAGAATCGCATGAGACGTTAAGACATCCTCTGATATCCCCCTACCAATCATGTAACTCATGGCTGTCTTGTTGGGGGTCTTGCCGTTTGTTTTGTCCACCCTAATTCTCTCCCTTTTAATTGGATGTTGCGTGTATCGTGTCTCCTTGTGTGCCCAACCACCATTCTCACCGCAGTGGTGGCAGGTGTACTGAACCCCCACGCCGTCAACCTTTACGGACAGCGGTCTGTCCGAGTTGTTCTTGCGTCTGGTGCCTTGGCACATGGGGCACCGAAGTTTCTTTTGGCCTACTCCTAGGCTCGCGCAAATATCCCTAATCTGCTGTGGCGCAACTGCAATCAAGACTCCTCCTTTAGCACTTGGTGTAGGGTGTCCACCACTAACTCCCTTTGCTCCCGTGGACCGACAACGATTATAGCACGAGGATCCTCCTTGTCGAGACCCCACTCAATATGTTTCAGTTTTACTTGTCTATCGTTCTTGTAGACTTTGTCTTCCAGTAGATCAAGTATTAGACTTTCATCCAAGTCTGGTCTTCTGCTTTTGTAGAAAATCTTTATAGCAATACAAACATCATAATCTATAAGTTCTTCTCTACAACCAACTTGAGTATTAAAATCAGAGGAATATCCTAATGCTTTTTTGCTTTTAATAAACCTAGGTTTACCACCCATCATCACAAGCCTTCGTGAATTAGCTTTCGACGCTGGCTCGCCGCGAACGGTAATGATACACGGTGTTTCGTCAAGGGTGTTGCGTGTCTTAGTCATTATGTTTATCGTTTGCATCCGCTTCGGCTCAGCAGTATAAGGCCGACTTGTCCAATCAACAACAACAGGAGGATCTGTGTCAGAAGAGCCGCGATTTCGTGTGCTCCAGAACGTCGGGGCACCACCCCAAACCTCAGGGAGGAAGAAGAGGTGGGGACACCTACCACTCGAAGATATCGATGTTGGCGACATGATTGAGCTTCCAATGAGTGAAGAGCAGTCAAGCGAATTGATATCGGCATTGAGTAGTTATGTGTGGAGGTTGTCAAAGAAGTTGAACAAGAAGTTTTCCGTTAAGAAAAACCACATCGGCATTGGAATCTGGAGGGTTTCGTAATGAATGTTGAAATTCGTAGTGATGTTCCTATCCCCAAGCGTGGGGCGGTGGCGTACCCAATCCTAAAATTAGAAGTTGGGGATTCTTTTTTTGTAGACGCAGAGATCGGCACTGACGGCGGGCAGAAGGCGGCCAACACCCTGCGCTCATTTGTCTCTCGTTACCATAGGCGCCTGCGTGACTCAGGTGACCCGCGCCGCTTTCGCGTCTCTCGCTACGACGATAATTACATCGGGGTATGGCGCGTCCAGTGAATGTCACCAACCAGTACGGCGCACCCGAACAATTCGTTCGTGCCATTCAGAACGACGGTTACTCGAAAGGGGAGGCAGACTTTAGTGCCACCGGCCTACTTCGCCCCCCACAAATAAGCCGTCTTGAATCAGAGCATGAAGACAAGTTGTCTACGGATGTGGCAGACAGGCTGTTTGCGTTACTTGGCACGGGTGTCCATGCGGTCCTTGAGGGCCATGCACCAGATGACGCACTGGTTGAGCAACGATGGTTTGCTGAGATGAACGGCTATGTGGTATCAGGTGCAATAGACGTTTACCACGAAGGGCACGTTACCGACTACAAGGTGACGGGAACCTACGCAACGATGGTGGGGAAGCCTGAGTGGGAGCAGCAATTAAATGTTTATGCTTGGCTGTTGCGCCAGAACGACATGCCTATTGAGTCGTTGACAATCTGTGCAATCTGTAGAGATTGGTCAGCAACCAAAAGGAACAAGCACCCCAAGAAGTCTAACAGGATGTACCCGGCCTCACCGATTGTCCCAATCGACATTCCGCTATGGCTCCCCGATGTTGCAGAGAGATTCGTACATGAGCGCATTGAGCTTCACTCAAGTGAGTCAGTGGTGCCCTGCAGTGACGAGGAGAGATGGAGGAGGGGTCCAAGCTACATTCGGTGCGAAACCTACTGTTCGGTCGCGGACTTCTGTCCGCAATACCAAGCAGAGAAGTTGTGAAGAGTCCACTAATTATTAGTAAAAGGAGGTGGTAGGGTGAGTAAGGAAGCGACAGCCGGAGAGATCTGGCAAACACTGTCCAAGCTTAACGTAGACGAGCACACAGAGGACCGTAACGGTTTGTCTTATCTGTCGTGGGCTTGGGCGTGGGGAATCATGATGGACAACTACCCCACGATGAAGGTCACTTGGCACGGCGATGGTGACCACCTTGACCACATCGTGTACCCCGGCGGGACGGCGGCTGTGTCCTGTACTGTGTCCATTGGGGTTGTGGCACAGCATATGTGGCTCCCGGTGATGGACTACCGGCACAAGGCCATTGCCAACCCGGATGCTAGGTCGATCAGCGACGCAAAGATGAGGTGCATGGTTAAATGCTTCGCACTCTTTGGTCTTGGTCACTACATCTATGCGGGAGAAGACCTGCCGCCCGGAGAAAACAAAAAGGCAGGAAAAAATACTTCTACACCAGCGAAGACTGCTAAGCCCGCCCCAAAGCCTAAGGCAAAAGCCGAGGCGACACCCAAGGCGACGCAGGAGAACGGAGATCAGGTTTACGCCCAAGAGATGCTCAGCACTGTTAAGTCTCTCGCGAGCCGCCTGTCCAAGGCAGGGTGGGAGCCTGACCCTGCCTTTAAGGGGCGCGTCAAGACCGCAGTAAAGTCCGCTGACTTGGGTGAACTAAAGGCAGTATTGAGTGAGATGGAAGCAGTAGGAAATCCCGCACTTCAACTTTCAGGAGAGATCCAGTAATGGCAGAGTACAAGACCGGACCAAGACAGGATTTTGCGTTGTTCAAGAACAAGTACGCAAAGACTGATCGGCATCCGTCCGAGGTCGGCAACATTGAGATCGAACGCGAATTCCTTAAGGCCATGGTCGAACAGGCAAAGACCGGCGTCATGCCGACGCTGAAGGCCGCTTCATGGAATCGTACATCGAAGAAGGGGGTCGCGTATCAGTTTGTGCGGCTCGAAGTCGCCATGCCACAGGAGGACAGTCCCATCATCCCCAACGAAGCCGAAGAGTCAGGTGCGGCTGAGCAGGATGACGGCGACGACGACATGCCGTGGTAGAGAGAAAGAGCATCCTTGTTCGTCTGCCCCCTGCGATAAAGCAGGGGGTGGATGATCAGGCTAAAGAGTCAGGTGTAAGCCGGAATAAGATTATAGTGGAAGCGGTGACCCTGTACTTGAAAGACCTCAAGAACGGCCCAAAACCCACCAGAGATACTTGGTGGAAATAAAACGTATGAAAATATTTTTTACATACGCAGCAGGAGGCCCCCATGTTCCACGCAAAGCTGAAAGATCAGGGGACATGTGGTGGCCGTAGCCGCTTGCCGGCGGCTGCATGGGTGTCCCTGATAACCTTGAATCAGGGTTCCGTTTGGTAATATGGTTGCTGCCATATAATCGGAAAGGGTCGCCCTCCCAGATGCGAGATCAAAGCCTCGTTTCTTGGTTGAGGGCACCCGCACCCACATAACTAATCGGAGGTAGACATGAGAAAGGAGAAGGACATGGACACTGGACCCGCATGGCTCGTAGAGGCCCAGAACGACCCCTTTCAGACATCATTGTTTGAGGGAGAATCAGCTAGGGATAAGGCGGTTGCGAACCTAGACTTAGCATATGACGGCTGGATAGATTCGGTTATGAAAATAATTTCATCAATTCCAAATTCTCAGTCTTTCACGACTGACTACTTGTGGGAGCAAGTCGAGTCTTCGCCCAATGAGCCACGCGCTATGGGTGCTGTTATGACTAGGGCGAGAAGGGAGGGTTTGGTGACCTCTACTGGTAACTACATTAAGAGCAGGCGTCCTGAGTGTCATGCCCGACCTGTTATGATATGGAGGCGTATCTAATGAAAGAGTTAGGGGGCCTGAGCCTCACGCCGACGAGAAACGATCTGCGGTACATAAACGACCACGACGACCCCAAGGCGGTGCTCGCCGCATGGTACAATGAGATCCCAATGGGGGCGTTTACAAGCAATGATGCGGAAGCGTTTCGTGCTGCGGTCGAAGATGAGTTGCGGCACATAGACGACAACGCCTGTGACCCCGTCGATATGTCACTGATTTCCATTGAGGAGGTTTAACATGAAACGCGAAAAAACAAGGAAGACTCGACCAGTAATTGATTTACCGGACATTCCATTACTGCCGTCACCGGAATCCTTTGAGGATGACCGGGAGGGACAGTCAGGGTACGCAGCGATGGTTGGCTGCATTCTGATGCACTTCCTTGCCCCGGTCGCGAGGGGGTTCGATGGAGAGGGGTTGCCCCCCTTGAGGGATGGATGGGGTGACTGGAAGGATCTTTATTACACAGAGTCAGAGAAGTCGGGCCTCACCGAAACTGAAGCATCTGATTTTCTGGCCCACACATGTGTAACCCTAGTGCTTCTGGGTGTAATCGACCCACCCCCCGATGAGGGGGTGCTACCGAAAGACACAGACACCGTAGTCCATTGATGGACTGGGTGTACGTCTTGTTCACATCATTCTTGCTTGGCTGCTTGTTTGGTTTTTTCTGGGGAGCCCTGTGCGGGTACGCCTTCGCACTCTATGACATGCTCCCCGATGGCGACTAACGGATAAGGGATACCAAGAGGGCACCGGCCAGTAGGGCGGGAGTTTGATCCATGAGGCGCTTGGGGAGTGGAGGCATAGCCTTCGCCCTCCAAGCGTCTCTTTCGCCTTCTAGCGCCATCACAGAGCCCCTGAGAGCGTCATTGACCCCAGCCTGTACAGCAAGTAGGGAGTCTGACACTTCAATCCTGCGCCACAGTAGCTCCCGGTCGCGATTGATAGCCCCGATCTCAGCCTCCATGGCGAGCACGACCCTGTCGTGTGATTCAATGACTTGGCCAAGCCCTTGCGCTAGACCAAGGTCGATCACGGCCAAGCTGTCCTGTAGCGCACCGACACTCTCATCGAACCTAATGGACGCCCTTCTGGCGTCGATCCGTGAGGCCGCGACTACTCTAGATAGGCTGTCTTGCAATACGGATAGGCTGTCCACGGCACGGTCGTACTCAATCGATACTGAGTCGAGCCTAGCTTCGGCCTCCCCCCGCAAACTATCCGCTTCAGCAACGGCAATGACCGCTTCCTTCACGGCTGCGCTGGTACCCCAAAAAAAATTTGTTAGCGAAAAATAGATGACAAAAAAGCCCAGCACGCCCCAAAAAATATTTTTCATATTTAATTTTAATTTTTTATGAGCTTGTGACGTATCTATATGCAGGGATTTTATTGACGACCCCAACCATGTTCCGTCTCCGCACCCACACAACCTCAACGTCCCCAGAGTTAACCATCGCTCTCACATGCTTCCTTGCGGCCTTGTCGGTCATGCCCAGTGCCTCACATAGCTCAGCCATCGACTTGACGTGCTCGTTGGGCGTGTCAGAGTCCCTTTCTCTTAGGGACTGCTTGATCTGGTCAATAATCTCAGCTTCGGTGATGTTGCTCACTTAACTACAACCTCCGTTGGTCTTTTGGGGCGGAATAGAATTGGTTCTATCGTGTAGTTTCCGTCGTTGACGACGGCGCACACTAGGCCGATGTCAGCCAAGCTTTCAGCGACACGGTGTACATACTCTGTGGCAAGCTTTCAGCGACACGGTGTACATACTCTGTGGCCAACTGCCAAGCAGGAAGTGCGACCGCCCGTGTCTTGATCTTGTGGATCTGCCCACTGTCAGCAAACTGATGGAAGTGGCTTCGCACCGCCAAGTCCGGTGGGACTTCTCCGTCCATGGCGTAATTAAAGAAGATGTCCTGAGCGTACCACCGCATGTACGGACCCTTTGTGTGGGCTCGCCTACCCATGCGGCCATGGTGCTTGACATCAATTTTGACATCGCCAATCGTGAGCTTGCGCCAGTACGAAGACTTCTGGCCAGTGTCGGGATCCCCTACGACAGGCCACCCGGCGGCTGACAACGCCCTTGCAATGCCCTCTTCTACGTTGCCGGACTCTCCAACGTGTGCCGCAGTACCGCGAATGATGTGGATGGAGTCTGGCCCTAATGCGAGGGGCACCAACATTGATTCCATGAAGCATCTGACATGGATACCTGTCAGCCTGCTGGCGATCTGCGCCGTCTTGTGATGATCTCCGTCAACGGCATCTCCATTCATAACGATGTGAAGACTTGTCCCCGGAATACTTTTTTTAATTTTGGCTACGCGGTCCCATGCCTCCAGCCAGTTATCCCAGAGCCACTGCTGAGCCTTGTTGGGCTTGTACCAACCACCATCATCCAACTCAAGCCCCTCCTCCGGGCAGAGGCCCACTGTTGATCCGCAGTGGGTGTCACCTAAAAATACTACTAAGTGCCTATCTTGTGTTTTACGGGCGTCCATCGGTGTTCAATCCTCTTTGGGGTCAACAGGCGCTACACCACATGTAGCGGGGCACGATCCATCTTCTTTGATTGCTTCTCCGCAATCGGGGCACTCAAAGAATTGTTCAGTGCTATCCCACCGGCACATCCAACAAAACCTTTCCCCGTCGAGGTCTGGTGTAGCACACCTCTGGCAACTAGTCATCTCGTATCACCTCCACCCTTGGGGCAATGGCGCCCCGTAATGTCATCTTCAAGGTAGTCAAAAATATGATTAATAAAAATAGAGAAAGCCATTGATCCGGGAATGAACCAATGGCTTCCGTTACACTCACAAGCCTTGATAATACTATGTCGCTTAACGTCTGAATCTGTAGCGAGTGTTAGTCGTCTCGGTTGGGAGCCCACTTTCCTATACCACTAATAGAGAAACAGCCCAACGTGATAATCAAAAAAGAATTGTAAATAAATTCTTGAACCTCAAGCTCGACACCCCACACCCCGGTGATCACATCTACAATGGCCGTCACTACCATGATTGCAAAGGAAATTGCGCCGATAATAGTGATCTCGTTCCAGTCATTATTGTCCTTAAAAACACTTAAAAATCTACTCATCAGTTTTATTTCTATTCTGGATACGGTCTGTTCTGGATGTAAATAATATCCATCGCGGCAGAGATTGCGATGTTAGCGGTTGCGCTATCGCCGATTGCCCTGTATTCGAGGTCTGTTTTTTCTAAGAATTTCTGAGGAACATCATAACCCTGATGGACAGAACCTTCAGACTTTACAAACCTGTCCTTAATATTGAATACCCCACCGGGTGAGCGAGCGACCAGTGAAGTAGTGGCGTATTTGCTGCTCTGTGTGGTCGCGACAGTGACATCTGTCTGTAGCAGGTAGGCCGTATATCCACGAGGGACGGTCCACAGGGCCATAAGCGTCTGGTTGTCACCTACTGCAACCGTAGCGTACTTATTTGTAGGGACGCCCGATGTCGGGGAGGATTCGGTCCCCACATAGAGGACGCCTGCGTTCTGCCCGCCGCTACCGGCTGTCTCAACAACAACCCTGAACACCCTGATCCAGTTGAAAGCATTTCCAAGCTGAACACCGTTCTGGCCGTCCATGTCTGCCGTGACGGAAATCTCGTCATAGTTGGCATCTAGGCCGCTTACTGTAACTGTTCTTGCTCCAGTCCCTGCGGCATCATCTGCCGTAGACGAGCTTGAGATGTATAACGTGCTTGCGCTTGGCAGGTATGTGTACATGCCACCCTGAGCCCACACAGTCTCTAGGGCGTCATCAATGTCGGGGTTAAAACCAAATTTAAATACGGCTTTATGGTACCCGATCTGACCTCTGACGACCTGCAAGTAAAAGGGCTCGGTTGTCCCTACCCTAGAAATGGATGATACTTCTGCCATGACGCTACCCTGTCTCTGTTTTGTCTTTAATTAAAAGTAGAAAAGACTCTTCGTCCTTCACGATCTCCCAAAACTCGTTGAACGCCTTCTTGCTATTCCACACCGCAAGCCGTCCGTCTTCTGTCTCACCCCTGTTCTTGCCGGGGGCTATGCAGCCTTCGAGTTCGGATGCGTAGTTGGCAGCATGGAAGAGAAGCCTGTCCCGACCTTCTACGATGATCTCAAAGGTTGGATAATCGCCACGATGATAGTAGTCCTTGACGCAAGGGTGAAGGCCTTCGGGTATTAATTTGTATGCGTTTTCGATAGTCCAAAAACTCGCACCGCTATCCCCGTTATACAGTCTACCCCAGACTGAGTCAGCCTTCTCTGCCTCCCTTCTTAGGTGCCAGACGGGAGAGCGCATGGCATGACTTTGCCCCACGAGATCGCTAAAAATTTCGTCTACAGGCATCAGTCTAAAATATTATCCATTAATATAAATGATCTTCTGCCTAGGATATTACCTTCTCTTGACTGACGATCCAAGATTCCCTGAAGTCGAGATGGTGGAATATTGTAATCACCGAGAACAGCGTTGCGCTCTTCTCTTAGCTTTTTCATCTGACTAAGCTCGCTCTTTGATCTTCGCGCAATAAGAAGCTCGTCTTTGTAGTCTTCTCTGTAGCTTTTCAACACACTGCTAGGGAGACCCGCCTTTGACATCCTATTGTATTCATCTAAGGTTTGCTTGGCTCTGTTGAGAATGTTATACGCTTGGTATTCAATGTTCCCAATATCGTATTGTTGTGTATTAAATCTGCTTAGGCCGGTGACCTTGTTAAATCTTTCTTGCGCCGACAATCTTGACGCAGGGGTGATTCCATCTGAGGCTGTGCCCGCCACATCCACCAAGTCCATCGACCTTCGTGCCACGGTCCCCCCAAGGCTCTGGAGGAGTGACTCAACCCTTAAGGGCGAAAGCACTCCCGTGACTTCGGCAATCTTGTTGGCTAGTACGGGCGTTGTGGCTGTTGTCTGTCTCTGGGTGGGCCTGCCTTGCAAGTACTCTGGAACAATGGGCTTCCACCGGAAAAGATCCCGGTTGATCGCTTGTTCGATGACAGGCTGAAGGGCTGCAGGTATCGGCAGGGTTCCGGTAACTGGGTTTGATACAAGCGAACGTATGGACGTTGCGACCTCACTGGCTAGATCGGATCCGGGAGGAGCGGCTGAATCAATAGCCCCCTTTGCAGCGGCACGATCAAGCACGCGCTCAGGCAAAGACGCAAAAACGTATCCAAGCTCAAACGGCTTTGGTATGCGGAAGAAACCACCCTCCGGCTTTGGTATAAGCCAAAACATGTTTCTTTCCCACAAAGGACGATCCCAGTATTCTGGATTGTCCTTGTTGGTGTACCATAGCCCAACGGTGGGTGCGGTCATTGCTGTAGCCATAGCAAGCATACTCTGCGGCGCCCCTACTGCCGCAGACTTAGCAGGATCCCCCCTGAACATCCTGCCAATCTTAGCCCACCCCTGAAGGGTAGCGTTAAAGAACGGCGTAATCTGAGAAAGGTACTGTATGGATTTCCAGCTTCCGCGCCGCGCAAATGGCAGGGTTACATCCTGAGCCGACCAGATTCCTTCTTGGGTCAATTCTCCCGGCAACCTCTTTGAGGCACCTGACCTCATGGCCCTGTACATTGCAAGCCGTGGCGCATTTTCTGCGACCAACCCAATAGTTTCTAGTATGCCTTTTGCTTTTCCTACACCAACACGAATACTGTTTCTGTCGTCCTTGCCAAGTAAGTGCTTAACAAGTTTTGCAGAATCTTTTGGTCCGTAAGACAGCCCTAGCGTCAGGCCACCCTCTGCAACAAACTCATTCCAATCTGTTGGATCTATTCCTAAGCTTTGGCCAAGGCCGGTAAGTGATTCAGCAGAAGCTCTTGAGCTATTTTGCAAGAACCTTTCAGTAGCTTCGTCTAGCTTTCCTCCTGCAATTGTCCTAGCTGCACTGCCAATTTCTAGTGCGGGTCTCGCAGTGAGGCCAAACCCCAGCCCGGCTAACCCAAAAGTAAGTGCTCGCTGTGCTTTTTCTTCTTGTGTTCCTTCGGTTGAAGCACCCACGCCCGCACCAATTGCGCCACCTAGCAATGACTCACTGGCCGCACTGGCGCCACGCTGCGTTGCTCTCTGGATAGCGTAGAGTGGCAAGTCTCGCAGTATGCTCATCACCGAAAAGTCGGGCAACAGGGTGATGGCCTGTCTCTTTACGTCTGCGATGCCCCTTAAAATTTTGTTAGCACGATCTGAAGCTTGAGGGCCTATGTTTTTAAGAGCGTCAAATAGATCGTCGTCTAGAACTTCAAAGTGAATAACGCCATCAGCAAAATTATCACTTGTACTATTAAAATTTCTATGAGACCACAGTTGATCAGCCGTTAAGCCACGCTTTTCAATTTCGTCGACGGACACACGCCTTACGATTCCGGGTACGTCCCCTACTTCATCGATAAGTTCAGCTAAGGTGTCGCCAACATTTTTAGTGTAAATGTCTTCATACAGTCCAATCGTATTTTGAGCAATGACTTCAAGTGGGTCTTGATACGTTGCGTCTCCTGACACCTTCTCACTAAGGGGGTCAACCCCTTTTCTGCCCTCAAATCTACTTGTCGGCACACGAGTTCTTGATCGTGCCTTTCTGGGCGTCGAGATGTCCTTCATCTCTATGTAGTAAGGGTCAAGGCCCGGAGCACTGCGAGATGCTACAATTCTTTCGTACTCACTCTCAGGCAATAACCCCCTTTCATACCTTATTCTTAGGGGTTCCATTTCAAACTCTGACAACTCGTTGGTCCTTTGAACCAAATTTTTGTCAGCCATCACCTTGCTATACAGCTCGTCGAGTTGTTCGTCGCTAATGTGCTTAAGGCGTGGGTCTTTGCCTTGTGCTCTTAAAATTTTTTCTCGCCTAATAAAAGCAGCCTCTCGGATGTCGGGGTACTCTTTTTGGTGCAGCCTACCCCACGGACCAAGGGCTTGATCAAGCTTTAAAAATCCGTCTTTCCTCATCAAGGCTTGTTGACCTGCTGACTTCGCACCAAGCATTCGGGCAGTAGCTTCTTGGATTTTTCTTACCCCCTCTCTGCCCGCTGCCCTGCGAGCCACTTCTTCTATTGGTTTAAATTGGTCGGTTAACCCGCTCATAATTCTTTGGAGGGGTGTCAACAATCTTTCGGCTTCTTCCTCAATTAAGTCCGAGCTTGAACCAATATCTATGACGCCAAAGCGACCAGTCTGTACAGAGCCTCCCGGCATCTGTGCTTTTCCAGCGAAGGCGCCACCCAAAGCAGAGCCCGCAAGTTCTATCCCAAGCTCTCTACCGAAGCCTGTCCCTTGCTCTTCGGACCAAGACGCCGCCCTAGCAACCGAAAGGGGTGACTCCGCAACCGTGGCGGCCATAGCAGACTTTAACTTAGATCCCTGCGTAAAATTACGAACTGCTTTTAGGGCATCTGGAGCAAGCCTGAGCGAAGCGGCACGACCTAAGCCAAGTGTTCCTATTGTTGTTCCAACCTCGCCGCCTAAGCGACCAATAAGCTCACCAGCCTTACCGGCGGTGCCCTCTGGAGTAAAATATTGTTCAGCTTCAGATTCTAAATCTTGAAATTTTTCGGTGATGTTGCCGCCAAGCTCATCGGCTCCCAGAAAATCAAGTATCTGGCCGGTGCCCTCACCGAGGCTTGTAACCGCCCTGCTTGCACCAAGACCTAGGCCTTCAGCAAACTCACCAAGCGCGTCAAGTTTGCCCTCTGGATTACCACCCCTGCGACGGCGCGGTCTAGATCGTTTCAATGCTTCCTCATGCGACAACCCTTGACGCCGAAGCATTCTGTACCTCTCCAAAGAAGACATTGCTGTTATGGCTGAGGAATCAAGCTATCAAAACCACTGGTTACCATGCCGCCTTCGCTCCGGCCTTGTATGTCAGTACTGGTACCAGTAAGGGATAGGTTTGGAAACTTTTCTTGTATTAGTCGAACCAAAACTTGAACATGAGCCCGTTGAGACGTCATGTCTCCGGGCAACTGGCCTAGAATTTGAGCAACCCCATTTTTAAACATTTCTTCTGGGGAAAGATCTTCGTTTTCAACTATATTTCTAAGCTCTTGCAAATTCTTTTCAAGAACTGCGCCCCCATACTCTCTTTGTGTGTTTTGAGCAAGCGCAGCCGCCAGTGTAGCCCGAGCATTATTTTCCTGAGCCCTTAATTGCTCAAGTTGTATGAGCGGCGCAATATTATCCAGCCTTTCCCCCTCTATATCAGCCTGTAACCTCAAACGCTCTAGCTGCATTTCAAAAATGCCTTCTTGTTCTGATATATCTCCGCTTGCCATCTCTCTGCGGATTTGATCCATTCTGTTTCGACTCTCCCTGATTTGCTCAAGGCCACTGGCAGTTAGATTGTCTAGGGAGTCCTCGATGCCCTGCGCTCGTTCCCGCTGACGCTCTCTGAGGCCAAGCATTTCAACACCTGCCTCGGAGAGACCGCCGCCGATGCCGCCTTCTTGGAATCTGCCTCGTGAAATAGCGCCGCCAACACGAGCGGCTAACAGTGCTAACCGATCTCGTTCATCTTGCTCGGGGTCAATCCGTCCTTCTATTCGTCCCCTTCGGGACTCAATCAAATCACGCATGAGTTGATCTTGTCCTTGCTCAAACTCTAGACGCTGTTGATCTATTGCTGTCAGCCTTCCACGGCTTTCGGTCAGCAAGTCTTCGCGCTGGTCTAGTTTATCGAAAACAGCCTGTTGTAATTCGGTCGGTGTACCTCTTTGGTCGAGCAAACTACGAATCTGAGCATCATAAGAACCGCCTGAGCCAAGGTCGCCACCACTAGGTAGATCACTACTAAGTAGATCACCCAGACCACCGTAATTTCCAAAGATGTTGCTTACGTTTAAGGGCTGGTTAGTGTATTCGTCCTCCCCGACATCCCCGTCGTCCCCGGCAAGAGCACCAAGAGCATCATCTGCCGCCGATATCAGGGGCCACCCAGCTGATAGGTACGCACCTTGGCGCGCACTGACTGGTGACGCCCTCCGGCCCAACGCAAATGCTCTTCCGAAACGCCCTGACCTTGCCGCCTTGAGAGCCCTAAGAGCGGTGCGGAGATCTCCAGCCTTATTTCTCGTTGCGAGTCTATAAGCAGCGTCCGCAAGCCCCAGTCCTGCGATGCCTTGAAGATCTTCCGGCAGTCTCCCTAAGACGGGTATCCCTTGGAGGATGCCACCATCTTCGTCCTCACTTAGGTCTATCACTTCTACTTCGGGCGCTTCGGCAAAGCCTTGAGCTTGGCCACCTTCTTGGTATCCGGGAATCCTCCCCCCGCCTGAGTAACCAACAATGCCACCCTCCGCCATGGGGGCCATAGGTATCTGCATAGGCATGTTGCCCTGTGGGGGGATACCACCCTGCATCATTGGAGGGCCTTGCATCATTGATGGGCCTTGCTGTGCCATGGCCATAGCCGCAGGCATGGGTTGTGTTGGTAGCTGTTGTGGGATACCGCCAATACCTGACATGGGTATGCTAATAAGTCGTTCCACAACGGTGCCCAAGGGCTGTTGCTGTAGCTGGCTTTGTGTCGCCGCTTCGTTGTCTTGGCGCTTTTTTATTTCAGCCGCAACCAAATAGGGTGCGTAAAACGTAGGGTTCTCAACCTCTTGGACTAGCCTGTCGTATGGGACGCTCTCTAGCTCCCTAGCCTCTTGAATAATGTTAGCCATTGGACACCCTCTGGTACGCCATAGACAGAGGTGAGGGGCCTGTAGCGTTTGCCGACATCCCGATACCGGAGGGCGATCCGTGGGAGGGCAGGAACTGCGGGGGGTCAAAAGTCTGCTGATTCTGGAAGCTCGGAAGTGTAAAGCCGATTGCTGTGTCGGGCTTGTTGTTTTTGTTTTGGTCGTAAAGCCCCATGCCCGACACCGCCGTGCCGAGGTATCGCTGTCCCGCCGAAGGCCCAGCCTGTGCCGTATTTCTTTGCTGCACTGTCGTGCTCTGGTATGGAAGCTGTCCCATGGCGCCTAGCTGCCAGTTGATGTTTTGGCGCTGTTGGTTCATTCGGTTCTGGAAGTCTTGGTATCCAATATCAAGAGACTGCTGCTGCATCTGACGGGCTCTCTGTCCTGCGCCCATCATCTGGTTGTAGCGATCAAACTGCATGTTCTGCTGCTGCCCACCAAGCGACCCGAATGCGCCACCAAGGCCCATCAGTCCCTGAGATGCCGCCATGCGCCGCGCCTGATCACTAGCGAACGCCTGCTGTGCATTCTGGAACGCCTGCTGTCGTCCTGCACCATAAACATCACCGATCTGCTGACTGGTGTTCATGCGAATCGCCTGCTCCCCAAGCCCATGGCGATAGCCACCAAGGGCGCCAGCCCTTCCGGCGTCACTCCTGAGGCGCTGCCCCTGCCTCTGTGACTCACGCCTGATTTCTCGCGCTTGGGGGTCAACTACACCCTGCATGTAGTTGGACATATATGGTTGTAGGGCTCCGGGCTGGTTTTGGTAGCCGACGCCGCCATAGCCACCCATGGCACCCATCAACGACTGTTGCGCCATCTGCATTTCTGCGGGGCCACCACCCATGCCGTACTGGTACATACCACGCATGGCCTGTGTTTCTGGTGCAGTGAACCCAGCAAGACGCTGTCCCCCGTAGCCTTGGTATGGTCGCATGCTCTCATTGACAATGCGATCCGTAAGCTGTGCGTATGCCGGAGCAACTTCAGGTGACACAAAACTTTCTGTTACTTGCTGTGTAGACTGATCGATTTCCCCGCCCTCTTGGTAGCCACGGATCATGCCACCGTCAGCGTAACCACGTTCAATACCGAACCTAATTATATCTTCTTCGGTAAGCAGTGGCGCTGTCTCCTCCGTGTACAAGGGTGGGCGCGGGCGCCGAACTGGGCGCAGCCTTTCCATGTTGCGAAGTGCCTCGTCGCGAGCCCTGCGCTCCTGCATGTCACGCAGCACCTTCATGTCGCCTCGACTCATCTGGTCTCCAGATGACATAATCCTCGAAAGGATAGCCCTGAGGCCCTTCCTTGGTGGCGGCACAAACTTTGGCCCTTCAGGCCTGCTGGTGCGTCGGCCTTGGCGACTTTGCATGATGGCCTCTATAACACTGCGGCCCACATCTTCTGCTTGCGGCACCTGTAGGGGCGTGTCTGATGAAGTGTCTCGTAGCATGTTAAGCAATCTCAATATTTAGGGGTCCGTCTTCCTTGGCTCCCGCGATGTCCACATCCCTTGCAAATCTTTTTAGGCGGCTGGCGCCCTCATCCACGCTCCCGCCACCAATATTCCTTACCTGTCTTGCGGTAAGGACGTACTCGTTGGGTGCGATGGCGGCACCAACTCGAACAGGCCCGCCCTCGGCTAAGTTTTGGCGAAACTCCATCTCCACAAGGCGGTCCATGTCGTCCTGCCCCTCTAGTGCGATGTCGCCTTCAGAAGTCCCAAGTTCTTCCGCAAGATCCATAATAAATTTTTCACCAAAAATATTTTTCGCCAGTGCGATCATTTCACGGGAAACTGCACTGTCAGGATTCCGAAGCGCCTGCTTTAGCGCACTAAGCATATCCATACTCTCTGGCGACACCTCTGAAACCTCTGGCTTCATTACAGCAACACGATCATCGACAGCCCCACTGCTTTCCACGGTGCCGTCCTCAAAGGGCTCAATAAAGCCTTCAAATGGAATGTCTTCGGGAGTCATGCCGCCGTCTGCGCGGCCCCTCAGTTCTTCTGGTGGCATGTCGTCAAACACAGAGAATGGGTCTTGCCCTTGGAAGGATCCGGGCTCCCCGACCTCTAAGTCTTTTTCGGACATCAGCCCGGCACGATACCAGTCTGGGATATCTGTAATCTCGCTTGACGATGGCGTGAACTCCCTCGGCGGTGGCGCAACGGTGGATATTGTTGGGCGCTGGTAGGTGACGGGGTTGGCCATCAACTCTTCATGCCTTCGCTCCAACAACTCTGGGTTTTGGTATGCAACCACGGATGTTGGCGTTGGGTCTAAGGGGTTGTCTGGCTCAATCATTGTGCCATCGATACTAACTATGTCAGCTGAAGGGTTGCCTGACACAACGGCTCGTATGGTTTCCATCCGATCCGATTCATCCACGTCCCCAAACTCGTCTTGGGGTGCGAACCTTTCTGCCATTCTTTCTTGTTCTTCGGTCTGGCGGTCACCAAAGCGGTATCGGCCTTCTTCGTAAGAGACTTCTGTTGCCTCTGGCGTTTCGTTTTCTGTTGTGCGCTCACTCGCTCCAGTTAGATCGCCACCATCATCCCTAGG
>Ga0208303_1000094_pt1 | contig 35700 bp, 53 predicted proteins | sample CB_VirMetaG_2_FD_184537 | JGI IMG/M metagenome (GOLD analysis project Ga0208303, IMG submission 184537) | Freshwater to marine saline gradient viral communities from Chesapeake Bay - CB_1504_2 Viral MetaG (SPAdes) (version 4) | ecosystem: Environmental > Aquatic > Marine > Coastal | place: USA... | reverse complement strand
TAGACAGCATTCTTCAATGCTCCCTTCTCAATCCCTACGGCTGCTGGTTGATAGTCTCGGACTGCCTCAAAGATTTTTCTGGCGGTCTTTTCGACGCCCCAGCGCCCATGTATGATATTAGCAACCCACCAGCCTTCAGTGTTCGCCTTAACCACAGCAATTGACGTTTGGTCAAGTCGTTTGGTTTTAGTTGTTGCTTTTTCAACATCCGCAAATCCTGCCAAGTCAACTGCAATATAAAACTGTCCGTCCTCCGGTTCTTCCTCGGAGAACTTAACGTGTTCCTCCTTAAAGAGTTCACCACCCGCTGCCTCAAAGGACGCCATGAACTCCTGTCGGAAGGAGAAGGCTGACATCGACTTCTTAGCTGCTTCAATCTCTACGCTGTCCAGCAGGGGGTTATCGTAGCTTGTAAAGTGATAACCCTGCCAGTCCTCATCGTTGGAGATACTAGCGTACTGGTGCAGGTCATAGAAGTGGTTACGACCCATAGGCGTGCCAATAAACAAGGCTTCACCCTTTAAATCCGCCAAGGCAGGCCTTAGGATTTGTTCCCAGACCTCCGGCTTCATGTCGGCATACTCATCCATTACGAGGTAGTAGAGGCTGACACCACGCATAGTCTCTGGCCTATCAGCACCCTTTAGGGCGATGGTAATACCGTTGACTAGCTTTATCTGTAGGTTGTTTACATGGCTGGAACTAATAACTGGATGACCAACCTCCAACAAAGCCTGCCACATAATGTCTCTAGCCTGACCCTGTGTAGGGGCAACATAGAATATCTGACCACGTTTTGCTTCCAACCCTTTAACGATTAGCTTCCAAGCAGCGTAGCGAGACTTACCTGTACGACGACCCGCAGCGACAACCTGAAAGCGCTTATTGTCCGCCCACACCTGCTGTTGCCACGGTAGTAGGGATATATTAAGGTCAGTCATTTAGTATGTCCAAACTACGGGTGTAACGTTAGAATCACCACTAGCCCTGTCGTCCACATGGATAAATGTACCAGCCACTCCAATGCCAGCAAACCCAAGGGCGATTGCCTGTTCAATAATCTTGTACTTTTCTTTTCCGCTAATAGCTCTGATGTCCGCTGCAATACCTTGGGCATGAGTTCCTGCTTTCTCCTTATGTCTTTCATTACTGTGATTAGGGCTACGGAAGCCACTAGTAATTACAAAGGGAAAACCACAGGCTTCACGCAGAGCATCCAAACGCTCTAGGAACTCTGGACACATTTCATTTTGATTTGTTTCTTGACAGTTGAACTCACTCAAGGCAAAGTACTTAGGGTTATACATCGGTGTACTCTCCGTCAATAATATCTTGCTCTTGGTCTGTGTTCTCGGAGATGACAGTAGTCTCTCCGCCCACTCCGGTAATCGAGATGTTGATTCCACCCTTGGCTCCTCCAGCTTTATCCTTCTCAAAGTAGCTGGCTGGTAAGACTCTATCCATTACTAGCTTCCAAGCGGCTGCCTGATTCTTATGGTCATCGTCTAGCGCTGCATCAAAGATAGACTCTAACACCCTCGCTGACTTAGGGGACGTTAGCATCCTTGACTTGTATTCATTGATTATCGCTGCGTCACCCTTTGGGCGACCCCTCGTGCCGACGGTTCCCCGCTTGCGTGAGACAACCTCAGACTTGGGTGGACGACCTCTACGTTTCTTAGTAACGGGCAAATCGTCTTTTTTATTTTCGGTAGACAAAAACTTCTCCTTAGGTTACCTAAGTATACTTTAGTATACCTTAGACCTCGTTAGGTTTATACTTTGTTTATAGTCTTTAGTTAGTAACAAAACAACAAACTAAACTAAACTAATCTATACTATAGTATTATTATAACATATTTCTTTAGCTTTGTCAAGCTTTATTTTAACTAATTTACCTATCAACATTAAAGGATATTCCTTTGTCTCCCTACGTACCCGCCGAACCCCAATAAAATCAATGACTTAGGTCGTCTTAAGTATACATGAGATACAAACCATTAATGTTACTTTTTGTAACCTTTTGTTGTCACTTTTGGCTCTTTTTTGTATCTAGGGGGTTACCCCGTGACATAACAATGTCTGCCGAGGCCCCCGGGGGGGGTCATTAGCACAGCTGATTCCAAAAGGCAAGCCCGATTCGTGACCACGGGCAGCCATCGGGTCACTAAGCACATCAGGAGTCAGTAGTCAAGCCTTAGGGGTGACCACGGGGCGTCAAAGGGCACCAGAAAAACTTGTGGGGGCAAGTGTGAGTGTGCTAGTGGATACCTATTGGCATACCTAGCATAGTTGTCATACCAGTGTCCACATATATTCTATACTCAATTAGCATATAGATTACACTGGTTATAACTAAAAGTTCCATGGTATTTAAAGGCTCTCAATTGCGTTTTAACGGCGTTTAAGCTGTACCTATATCATGGCATAGGTCAAGGGTCGAACGTCGAAAATCGCTGTATCCCTTGCCACGCCTAGGCTTCAGCGGTGCTACCTTTGTTGGTTATATAAGGTGGTGTTGCTTATAGCTAAAAGTTATATTGATTCTATGGTTTACCTGTGCTATTCGTACGCGCGCGCATAATAGAATGTAGGTATAGAATAGTTGGCACGGATATTGCTAGGAAAAATAAATTAAAAATAGTTGCGAAAGTTATTGACAATAGACTCTCATATCCTTACCATGTGCATACATTAATCAACTTATATAGGTACTACATATGCAAAAGGCTTACTTACATAACATCAAGGCGGGACTTGCCGCGGGCTATCGTCTGTGCATTATCGACGGTGAAGAGGGCGACGTACTGGCTAAGACTTACAGCTACAAAGAAGCTAAAGAAGCCGTCGAGTGTATGGACGTTACCCTTATAAGATGGCAAACAGAGACCACCGAGGCTGAGAGAGCCGACGGGGCAAAGCCGTTTAAGCCGGTAGCTGTTTTCGCGGTCGCTCTGGAATACGACAAAGAACCTGACGAAACTATCTATGACATGAGCGCAAACGATATTGCAGAACAATGGTTCAATGAGTATCTTCGACTATAACAAACTAAACGCCCTCGAAAGGGGGCTAACCAAAAGAGGTGATTAAAATGCTCACACTAAAAAAAGTTAATAAAGCGATTCAGGAAATCGAAGCAGGTTGGGAGCTTTACAAAGGTGAAGGGTATTTCTACTGGATACACCCGACAGACATTAGCTATACCGATTGCGAATCAATAGGCGTTTACAAGCTAAACGATTTTACGCTTGAAAGATGGATTGAAGAATTTAATAGCAGATACGAAAGATATTAGTTGCATTAATTATGCCGGTGTATATAATAGCCGGTATACTAAAAACAACTACCACAACTTAAAAAGGTGATATTATGAAACATTGGGAAATAGAATCAGAAAGTGAAGGCCATATCCGTATTGAATGGAATGAAGCCGCTACGTTTAACTTACAAACGCCAGTAGGCGGCCAATGGGTAGACTACCATTGTTTCACCTGCTACGGTATCGACACGGAACACGAGGCACTGGAACACGCCGTTGAGGTTCTACGCGAATATGAGCAGGACGTTATCGGATTAGTAGGCGAATAAATGGTTGTTTTATTGGTGGCATTAGTTTATAGTGCCACTTATTAAACCAATCAACACAACTTAACTTAAATAGGTGATATTATGAAAATCAGCAATGTAGGCTCGAATATGACGGAATTAGCAACAAACAGCGGAGCGGTAATTTTGTTCAGCTACTCAACGCCAGTTGCGGCGATGCTACCATCAGGTCAGTATGTTAAAACCGATGAATGGTATTCACAGACCACAACACGCCATATTAACAAATGGCTAAAGGGTGTCTCTGATAATGTTGAGACACGTTCAGCGGAGTTTATTTCTAACCTATCAGAGAAGGTGGCATAATATGACTATTGCAATAGGAACAAAGTTTATCAGGCAACGCGGAAAGAATACCAATAAGGAACGCGTGGAAACCGTAACAGATGTTTTAAAAACTTATAACAAAGACGGGCAACACGTACAAACAAGGTATGTCGCGACGCATCCTTTCTGCGGACAAATAGTGACAGATAGGGATGTTTTAGGCGTAACAATCAGAAGGGGCATTATTAGTGAATAGCGAAAAACGCAGACAATTACAACAAGCGGCGCGTCGAGAGGCGCGCATTAATCTGACTGTCGAGGTTTTCGGGTGGTCGGTGGTAATCTTAGGCGCGGCTGTAATGGCTAAGGTCTTATATGTCGCGCTTGTTTACATAATGTTATTTTAATTGGAGGTTATACAGTGAAACTTGAATATAATACAGATTGGCAGACACAGGCGCGCGGTGATAATGATAGCGAATATCAGATATACCTATCATGCGCGAATGATGGTAACGGCTTAGACTTCACCACCGGAAAGCCGTTAAAAACATACGACGAATGGCTAAACAGCTGAAGGGAGGCTTTACAGTGAACAAATACAAGAGAATTTTACAACTGGCGCTGTTATTCCTGGGAGGTTTTATCGCGGGTAATTTAATTGTCGCGGTGTTTACTTTAGGGTTTAGGGCGATTACAGGGGTTTAAATGGTAACAGGTGGGGTTGCATAGGGTAGCCCCTTAGAATGGCTTAGAATTGATTATATGAGGTTTAAAGGGTATGACATACGCAGAGTTTAAGAGCGACCACGATTATTTAGTTACAGAATTAATTTTTACAAGTGACAAGAAAAAAATTGATAGACTGTTGGACTGGTTGGAAACATTAAGAGATAATGAGAGAAAACACCACGCCAAACTTTTGAGGGATTTATGATGACAGATTACAGATGTAGAGTGAGTGAAGAGGAATTGGCACACGACCACGCGCAGGTCGAGATAACGCCAGAGATGGAACGGGAGGCGAGGCGGGACAGGTTCGGGGCTATGATGCTGGAAGTTACCATGATGGCCGAGGTGCTATTCAGAGATAAGAACTTTGAGCCGGACGAGGACGACCTGTACGCCTTGGAACACTTGCACGGCGAATTAGAATACTATAAGAAGGTGAAGAAGCTATGATTACAGACAACACGACAGAGAATGACCTACTAGCGGAAACCATAGAGGAACTAGGTCAAAGCCTGACGGAACTACAGCAGGTGATAGCAGATATTAAAGAGCAGGTAAACTATAGACCGGAGGAAAACTAATGCAGGACTTAGAAAGCAAAATTATTGAATGGCATAAGGCGCGAAACCTAATCGAGGGGAGTAGCGACCATCAGCAATTTGAGAAGCTGTTGGAGGAGGTCGAGGAGCTACGCCTTAACATTATGACCAGTCAGGACATCAGCGACGACGTAGGGGACATTATTGTCGTGTTGATTAATATGTGTGAGCGTAATCAATTGAGCCTGTCAGAGTGTATGAGTGTAGCGTATAACGACATTAAAGACAGACGAGGACGGATGGTCGATGGGCTATTTGTTAAAGAGAGAATAGACGAGAGCAGGAGTATACAAGATGCAGTTTAATATTGCAGGTATGTTTTTAAACGTAGAGCCTAGGTTCGGCGTAGGGTTGGACATAGAGAGCGTAGAGAGTCGCCCGGTGTGGACAATTAAGGACGGAGAGTTAAGCACGATGGCCTTTGATGGATTGGTCTTGCTATTGCCCTTCTTTATTGTTACACTAGGGAACGTATGGATTGAAGATGAATTATGAATAGAAAGTGCAAACACTATACAGCAGAAAATTTACAACTAATTACTGAGTGCGGAGTAGAGTGGGATTATGAGTATGACACATACTGCACTTACTGTGGCAAAGAGATACAGGAAATAAGGTCAGAAGCACCAAAAGAGGTGTATGACCTCGCAAAAAGTAACGACTGAGAAAGACATTATGTGTGATTTATGGGGGTAAATATGAAGATACATAAAGCAGGAAAGCAGACTGTTAATAGGTATTTAGGGTTTGGTCAATACGAAGAAATACCCGCTCCATTGTGTGTAGGGAGCAAAGCTGTTTATAACGGTAGGGCGTTTTTAGTACATAGACTTAAATCACAAGTTACGTGCAAGCACTGCCTGAAAAAATTAGACACATAACCCAACTATTCAGGCGTTTATCGCCTGCAATGAATTGTTATAACTTATTGAAGATGGAGGTGAAGAATGATTATTGTTGAGACGTTATTTTATACATTTTTAATCCTATGCCTATGTTATGGCATCAAGGAAACTATGGAGAAATGGGACGATGAGCAAGATTAAAGAGCAGTTAATTGGCTATGAGCAGAACGACTGGATAGCGGACGAAGACCATGTAAAGGTCGATGAGGTAACAGAGTACCTACTGTACGCCATGAGCGTAGCAGAGATGCAACAGGCCGCACGCCAGCACATACAGCACGACCTGTATACAATGGCACGTAGCGACTTCAACAAGGTACATTATGACACTATAGGAGTGCATACAAAGTGAGTAGATGTAAAGCGTGTGACGCTATTATGACGGAATCAGAGTTAAGGCGTACTGATTATAATACAGACAAGCCTTTAGATTTGTGTTATAATTGTATGAGTATTTCAACTAATGCGGCACTTGCATTCGAGGGTGGCGGAGTAACGAGCGAAGAAGAGAATGTAGACCTGAGTGAATTAGGGTTTGACATTAGCAATAATTAATGCTATAATATACTTATGTTATGTTCTTTTATAATAAACTAAAAGCAACTAACTAAGGTATACTTAAGTAGTAACAATTTAATTTAACAACAAAAGGTAATTGATATGTCAGCACAAGTATTAGAAGGAACAGTAGCATTTGAGAACCTGACCGAGCATGAGATGTACAACGGTCAATCCACTGGTAAGTTCTCTTTGGTGTTGTCTTTAGATGAGGCGGACGCCGAGTCATTAGACGCAGCAGGTATCAAACTACGTGAGTACGAAGGTGTAAAGCAGCGCAAGTTTTCCAGTAAGTTTGAGGTAGGTGTCCTAAATGCCGATGGCACGCCCTTTGCGGGTCGAGTCCCCAGAGGCTCCAAAGTGCGTATCCTATGGCAGGAAGGTGCGCCTCATCCAGTACATGGTACAGGCACGTACCTAAACAAGGTGAAGGTCTTAGAGGTTGCAGAGCAGGAAGAGGTAGCGGACTTTTAATTATGGGAGAGTCTACCTTTCTAAAGCACGAGCCGTGTCCCCAATGCGGCTCAAGCAACAACCTAGCAAGGTACTCCGATGGTCACGCCCACTGCTTTAGTGGTGGTTGTGAGTATTACGAGAGGGGCAACGGAACTGCCCCGTCAGACTTTGCACCACGTACACCAACAAGGGCATTTGAGATGACAGGAGTAATAGCGGCAATCCCCGACCGCAGAATCTCACAGAGCATAGCGCAGAAGTTCGGCGTTACTGTGGAGTTCTCACCAACGGGACAAATTGTCAAACATCACTACCCGTACTATGACAAGGACAGTAGGAAGCCGACAGGGACGAAGGTTAGACAGGTAGAGACCAAAGGATTCTACGCGACAGGGAACTTTGATAACGTAGGCTTGTTCGGTCAGCAAGCATTTAGGGAAGGCGGTAAGTACATTACCATTACCGAGGGAGAGGCAGACGCACTAGCAGTCAGTGAGATGTTCGACGGCAAGTGGCCTGTAGTGTCTATCCGCTCAGGTGCGGCAGGAGCCAGTAAGGACATCAAGGCCAACTTGGAATGGCTAGAGTCGTTCGAGAACGTAGTTATCTGTTTCGACAACGACAAGGCAGGACAGGAGGCGGCACAGTCAGTGCTTAACTTGTTCACCCCTAACAAGGCGAAGAACGTAGTACTGTCCTTGAAGGACGCGGGGGAGATGCTCAAGGCCAAGAAGATACAGGAGTTCACTAGAGCGTGGTGGGACGCCAAAGCCTATAGACCGGACGGGATTGTCTCAGGCATGGATACATGGGACTTGCTACAGGAGCAGAAGGACATTAAGTCCATACCGTATCCTTGGCAGTGCTTGAATGAGTTTACACACGGGTTCAGGCCGAGGGAACTGGTCACGATAACGTCAGGTTCGGGCATGGGTAAGTCTCAGATTATGCGAGAGCTAGAGCATTACCTGTTGAAGAACACCGAGGACAACGTGGGTATCTTGGCACTAGAGGAGGACGTACCCAAGACCACGCTAGGCATTATGTCGATTGAGGCTAACAAGCAGTTACATCTACCGGACGTTAGGAACTCCTTGGTAGAAGGCGAGGAACGTGGTTACTGGGAGAAGACATTCGGGTTAGATAGGATACACTTACTCGACCACTTCGGTAGTACCAGTGAGGACGACCTGCTAGGACGCATCAGGTACATGGCTAAGGGCTTGGACTGCAAATGGATTATCCTAGACCACCTTAGTATTGTAGTCAGTGACCAAGCGCAAGGAGACGAGCGTAAGGCAATCGACAGCATTATGACCAACCTACGGAAGATAGTGCAGGAGACAGGAGTCGGGTTATTCTTGGTGTCACACCTACGGCGACCATCAGGGCAGAAGGCGCACGAGGACGGAGGTAAGATTAGCTTAGGAGAGCTACGAGGTTCAGCGGCTATCGCACAGTTAAGTGATATGGTTATTGGACTAGAGCGAGACCAACAACACGCAGACCCAGACACACGCAACACCACGTGCGTAAGGGTTCTAAAGAACAGGTTTGTTGGACTCACAGGCGCGGCTTGCTACCTGTACTACGATAAGGACTCAGGCCGTATGATTGAAACATCTTGTCCCACAGAGGATAACGTGGAGTTCTAACATGGTTAATAGAGTCAGTCAGTATCAGGTAACAGAGACAGACATTGCAGACCCTGTAATGATAGAGGAAGCAATAAATGAGTTAAAGAGACTAGGGAAGAAGAAAATATATCCATACGGTGCAGGTCAGATATGTTTCCACCACAGGAAGTGTTACTTCTTTATTTCACCTCATACAATGAAGTGGACACCTAGACACAAAGCACATTGTAAGTGGTACTCAGGTTACAACAGCATTGAGGAAGTTTTTGATTCCATTAATGGTTGGTGTGATTATAGAGACAGGAAACAGCAGGAGTCCTAATGAAGCAGATAGTCTTTGACATCGAAGCGAACGGCCTAGACCCTGACAAGGTATGGTGCATTATCGCTTACGAGAGGGACACTAAGGAGTACGTAGAGTGGTCAGGAGACAGCCTACTTTGTTTCAAGGACTGGATTGAAGAGCAGAAAGAACTGGAAGTCATTGGTCACAACATTATTGGTTACGACATACCAGTGTTAGAGAAGCTACTTAACGTAGACTTCAGCAAGTGTAAGGTAACAGATACGTTAGTTATGTCCAGACTGGCAGAGCCATCACGTCAAGGCGGTCATTCATTGGAGAACTGGGGTCAGTTATTAAACCAACCGAAAGGAGAACACTATGATTGGGACAATTTTTCTCAGGATATGGTGGAGTATTGTAAGCAAGACGTTAGAGTTAATGAACTTGTGTACCAGAGACTACTTCAACAACTTGTTGGCTTTGGAGATAAGAGCCTTATGCTTGAAGGTCAAGTACAAGGGATTATTAGCCAGCAAATTAAAAGCGGCTGGTTGGTAGACCAAGAGAAAGCGTTTGTACTTTTGGCTGAGTTGAAGGAGAAGAAGTTTGACCTAGAGGACAGGGTACACGAGAAGTTTAAACCACTACCAACATTCATTAAGGAGATAACACCAAAGGTTAAGAAGGACGGAAGCCACTCAGTAGTGGGCTTGAAGTTCTTAGGGGAACAGTGGACGACAGCAGTAGCACCGTTTAGCAGACTGGATTATCCAGAGTTTAACTTAGGCTCACGACAACAGATAGGTCGTTACCTACAATACTTCGGATGGAAACCAGAGACCTTCACAGAGAAAGGACAGCCAATCGTTGATGAGAGCGTTCTTAACAAGGTGAAGGGTATACCGGAAGCGGAGCTTATTGGTGAGTACCTTATGGTACAGAAGCGCATTGCGCAGATACAAAGCTGGTTGGACGCGGTTCGAGATGATGGTAGAGTGCATGGTTATGTCAACGCCAACGGCGCAGTAACAGGACGTATGACACACTCAAGCCCCAATGTTGCTCAAGTACCGGCAGGTAATGCACCCTACGGTAAACAGTGCAGAGAGGTTTGGACAGTTCCTACAGGCTACAAGCTAGTAGGTATGGACGCAAGCGGTTTGGAGTTACGTATGCTTGCACACTACATGAACGATGAGGCATATACAAATGAAATTCTCACGGGAGATATTCACACGGCAAACCAGCTGGCTGCTGGCCTTGAAACTAGAAATCAAGCAAAGACTTTTATCTACGCTTTCCTTTACGGCGCAGGAGATGCGAAAATCGGAAGCATCGTCGGAGGAAGTTCAAGAGATGGTAAACGACTTAAGGAAAAGTTCCTACGAAATACGCCTGCTCTTAGAACACTACGAGAACGAGTTGGAGTGGCTGCTGGAAGAGGTTATGTTCTTGGATTGGATGGACGCAGGGTCGCTGTACGGTCAGAACACGCGGCACTAAATACTCTCCTACAAAGCGCAGGCGCAATCGTCATGAAGAAAGCACTGTGTTTGCTGGACGAGTACGCAACCATTCATAAAATTGATTATAAGTTTATAGGGAACATACACGATGAAATCCAGACGGAGGTCGCAGAAAAGGACGCAGTACGGTTTGGCAGGCTCTCAACTGCTTGCATTGAAGCGGCAGGAAACTACTTCAAACTCAACTGCCCTCTTGCAGGTGAATACCAAATCGGAACCGACTGGAGCCAGACACACTAATGAGGAAAAAAACAATGAGTCAAGATAGACAATTGGAAAACAAGACTAGGTTGACAATCAACGGTAAGCGTTACCGAGTAGGCAATCCAAACCACCCACATTACGAACTGTACAAGAAGCACGGCATTGATTCAGTACTTGAGGTCATGGGTTTGGTTGAGGACACGCGGCAGGAGGATGACGACACATTCCCTTGGGGCAGTATATTCTTTCTCGCAGCACTCGCGGGTTTGATTTTATTCACTACGATGGGAAGATAATATGAAACCTGCAAAAGCTGATAGGAAGAAGTTTGACTTAGACTTAGCATACGGTGAGGTACGGGAAGACAAGATTGCCGATATGCTACAGAACAAGAAGATTGAAGTTAAGTCCGAGAAGGATATGTGGCAAAAGACTGGTAACATCTGCATTGAGTACCAGTCGTGGGGTAAGCCATCAGGCATTGCAGCCACAGAGTCTGACTACTGGTTCCATAACCTTTGCATCGGGGACGACGAGTACTGTACCTTGGTGTTTGATACAAAGGTATTGAAGAAGATAGTAAATGGTTTGGATACGTTCAGAACAGTATCGGGCGGCGACAACAACGCAAGCCGGATGTTCTTGGTAAACTTACAGAAGCTATTCTCAACGGATGTGATTAAAGCATTCAAGGAACTCGAAGATGAAAAAGACTGAGACGTTAGTTAAAGACATCTACAAGCTGATGGAGACAAAGGACGCTGACCCAGCAGTAGACGTTGAGGCTGAGATTGAGAAGTTCGGTGAAGCAGTCAAGGACTTAATGCGTACTGAGTTCGGCAGGGAGAAGCGACAAGACAAACGGACGCTAAGGTTGTCTAACATTGGACGCACAGACCGTTACCTTTGGAATGTAGTAGCAGGTACAGAGAAGGAAGAACTTGAACCCGCGACATACGTTAAGTTTATGTACGGACATCTAATTGAAGAGATGCTGTTATTCTTAACACGTATGGCAGGGCACACAGTAACCGACGAGCAGAAGCGTTGTGAGGTGGAAGGTATCCGAGGCTCAATGGACTGTAAGATTGACGGTGTAGTTACCGACGTTAAGTCAGCCAGTAGTTTTGGGTTTAAGAAGTTTAAGGAAGGTAAGATACTGAACGACGACCCCTTCGGTTACGTTGACCAGATTAAAGCCTACGCCCACTCGGAAGGTGCTACAGAGATTGGTTGGCTGGCGATGGACAAGACCAACGGACATCTTACGTTCTTGAAGTACGACTTGAACGACCCAAAGGTTGCAGGGGTTATAGAGTTTGACGGTACGATTGTTGATAGGGTGAAGCACTTGAAGGAGATGGTAAACAAACCAGAACCTAACTACTTATGTCACCAGCCGGAGCCGGAAGGCAAGTCAGGTAACATGAAGTTAGCAATGGGTTGTTCTTACTGTCAATACAAAAAGCATTGCTATCCTGACCTACGGTTGTTCAACTACTCCTACGCACCAAAGTACTTGTGTAAGGTAGTCAAAGAGCCAAACGTACAGGAGCTGAAAATCAAATGAGTAAGAATAAGAAAAATGGTAGGTTCCGGTCAGGCTTAGAGTCAGCTTTATATGACCAACTCAACAAAGAGTTTGAATACGAACCGTACAGACTGCCCTACACTATACACAGGAAGTACGTACCGGACTTTGTACATGACGGTAAGAAGATACTAATTGAGGCTAAGGGTTACTTCAGGGTAGGAGACACACAAAAGTACACCTCCATCCGAGACTCAATGCCAGAGTGGGAGTTAGTGTTTGTCTTATCAGACCCGTACAAGAAGGTACGCAAGGGCAGTAAGATGACAATGGGACAGTGGTGCGAGAAGGAAGGCTTTGCTCACTTCACTGTAAAGACTACTAAGGAATTACTAAAGTATGTGAGGGATAAATAAGATGTCGTTTGAAGAATACAAGGAACAGTTCCTACGCGACCACGATGAGATAACTATATTGGAAGTGCTAGAGATAAACGGTGAGGAACTGTTGGAAGCATTTGAAGATAGACTAATTAGACATAGAGAGGATACTTATGAGCATTGACGACGCAACACCAGAGATGTGGGACAAGCTACGTACAAAGTACAAGGCGTTAGCAGAGGAAGAGTATAAGGACTTCTTAGAGTACCCATCAGTCGATGACCCTGTAGAAAGCCCAGTGCATTACAACACAGGTTCCATAGAGTGTATCGAGGCTATCAAAGCTAGTATGTCCGACACAGAGTTCAAAGGCTACCTCAAGGGTAATGCTATGAAGTACCTCTGGCGTTATGACTACAAGGGTAAGCCTGTAGAAGATTTACAGAAGGCTCAGTGGTACTTAGCACGTTTGACCGAGGAGATAGAGTAATGGCACTTAACATAGCAACTTGGAAAATAATTAGCGTAACTAACGCGATACAGGAGTTAGCGTGGTTACTCGGAGACGATGTAGATTATAACGATGTTCTTACTTCTCTTCAGGTCTCTGCTCTTATTTCCCCAAAACTAGCAAGTGACGTAGATGAAATTAACTTCTATGTACATCATAAGTACGGTGATGATGATTACATCGAGGAAGAACACTTAGGTTGTCAGAACTTTCCTGTTTGTGACACAGAAGGTTGCGGGGGTGGTAAATAATGGCACAAGGACAGACACACGGCGGTAAGGGTTCAGCAGTGCGCCCTACTGACAAGAAGAAGTACGAGAACAATTATGACGCTATCTTCGGTAAGAAGAACAAAGAAAAGGAGAAGAAACAAGATGACAACACAAAGAACAGTTAGGTACGAGTTCATCGCACACCCTTATGATTGTGAGCTAGGTTCCTCTCCAAACACCACAGTTAGTTTAGTCATACACGACAGAGACATTTCACTGCCAGAGATGTACAAACAGTTTGAATATTTTTTAAAGGCCGCAGGCTATTACCCACCAACGGAAGAAGAATAATGGATAAGTACCAACAGTTTATACACAAGTCACGCTACGCGCGCTGGATTAAAGAGGAAGGCCGTCGTGAGACGTGGGAGGAGACAGTACAACGATATGTCGATTTTTGGGCAGAACGTGGACAGATTGATAGCAAAGTGTCGAAGAAACTGTATAACGCTATCTACAACCTAGAAGTTATGCCGTCAATGCGCTGTCTTATGACTGCCGGTGTAGCCTTGGACAAGGACAACGTAGCAGGCTTTAACTGTAGTTACCTAGCCATTGACTCACCACGTAGCTTTGACGAGCTTATGTACGTGCTTATGTGCGGTACTGGTGTCGGGTTCAGTGTTGAACGTAACTTCATTACCAAGCTACCTGTCGTTGCTGAGTCCTTCCATAAGACTGACACAACGATTGTAGTGGGCGACAGTAAGGTAGGATGGGCATCAGCATTCCGTGAGCTTATCGCTATGCTGTACGCAGGTAAGATACCTAACTGGGATATGTCAAAGGTACGACCCGCAGGTGCAAGACTAGAGACATTTGGTGGCCGAGCGTCAGGGGCGCAACCCTTGGAGGACTTGTTCCACTTCTGTGTTGATGTCTTCCGCAAGGCAGAGGGACGTAAGCTAACCAGCCTTGAATGTCACGATGTAGTGTGTAAGGTTGCTGACATTGTAGTTGTGGGTGGTGTAAGACGTTCAGCTTTGATTAGCTTGTCAAACCTCTCAGACGGACGTATGGCGAAGGCTAAGTCAGGAGCATGGTGGGAGCTTAACGGACACCGTAGACTGGCTAACAACAGCGTAGCGTACACAGAGAAGCCAGACTTCGAGGCGTTCCTCAATGAGATGCAGACATTGTACGAGTCTAAGTCAGGTGAACGTGGTTTGTTTAGTCGTGTAGCAGCACAGAAGATTGCAGCTAGGAATGGCCGTCGTGACCCTAACTATGACTTCGGTACTAACCCTTGCTCTGAGATTATCCTACGTAGTAATCAGTTCTGTAACTTGTCAGAGATTGTAGTACGAGAGGATGACACGGAAGAGACGTTGAAAGCTAAGGCGGAAGTAGCGGCCATCATTGGTACACTACAGGCTACCCTGACTGACTTCAGATATTTACGTAACATCTGGAAGAAGAACACAGAGGAAGAGGCTTTACTGGGCGTGAGTATGACAGGTATCATGGACAACAAACTGTTAAGCACACCTAACTCACCGCATTGTGAAGTGGTGTTGGAGAATGTGAGAAATGTTGCTATTGAAACTAATAAGAAGTGGGCTAAGAAACTTGGCATCAATCAGTCTACTGCCGTTACTGCTGTTAAACCGAGTGGTACTGTTTCTCAGCTTGTCGATAGTGCTAGTGGCATCCATCCTCGCTTCTCTAAGCATTACATTAGACGGGTACGTTCGGACAAGAAAGACCCGCTTGCAGTCTTCATGTCAGCCGCAGGATTCCCTGTAGAGGACGATGTGATGTCTGATTCGTCATCGGTGTTTAGCTTCCCTGTCAAGGCACCAGAGACCAGTGTGACGGTCAGTGACGTAGGTGCAATGCACCAGCTAGAGCTTTGGAAGATGTACCAGAATCATTGGTGTGAGCATAAGCCAAGTATCACAGTATACTACACTGACAGCGAGTTCCTTCAGGTAGCTCAGTGGATTTGGGATAACTTTGACTTGTGTAGTGGAATTAGTTTGTTGCCTGTTAGTGAACATACGTATCAGCAAGCTCCTTATGAGGACATCAGTGCTGAACAATATAAAGAACTACTAGCATCAATGCCAAAAGATATTAACTGGTCTGACCTACAATACTTTGAGCAGGAAGACAACACAACCGGCTCACAGGAACTAGCGTGTACCGGAGGTGCTTGTGAAATAGTTTAAGAAAGTGCTGATATGCGGTGTTATACTACGCAAACAGCAACTGAAGTAAACTTGGGGGTCGCAATGACCCCCCTTTTTTACTCGCTGGGGACTTGCGCCCCTACAATCATTCCGGTAATAGCAGCAGTTTTAGGTAGACCTTCAACAAATTTATTGAACAAACCCTTAGATATTTTATCTCCCTTCTGTAATTGAGCGTTCATAGCTTTTGCTATATTTATCTTTTTATCAACTACTTTAGGGTCTATCTGCTTTCGAGCTAGTGTTGAGAAAACAGGATAAAGCAGAGAACTTAAACCAGGGTTACGGATAGCACCCAGTTCCGCCCCTCTAACAGCAAGGGACAAAGCAGCTTCAGAACCTTCAATACCCTTAGACATTAAATCTACTTCCTGAGCTAACTTATAAAGTTTATCTCCTTTCTCTTTACCCACAATAGCATTGAACGTATCCGAAAACTTACCCAGCTCCATTTTTTGTAGGAAGTTATTAAAGTGTTGAGGCGAGCCAGTCGGGAACAAGTTGTTAATAAACTCCTTCTCAATAGACTTTATCATATTTTCACCATCTACTGTCACTTTCAACTCTTTAGCTTTTGACATGAGTTTTTTAAGGTCTTGTACTGCAAGGTTTTCACCAGATTTAACCAAGTATTGACCAATGTCGGCTACGTTATCCTTTTTAAGCGCCTTAGATACCCAACCGCCGTGAATGGTGTTTATGCCTTCCTTATACAGTCCTGACAAATCCTTATACTTCTCAAGCAACAAAGGGTTAAAATTCTGAGCAGCAGAATCCATAGACTTTGACAGGTCTGTAATGGCTTCTCCAATTAACTTCTCTGCTTTAGTGTTTTTCTCACCCACCGAACGCTCCATGTCACGTTGCAGAGACTTTAAAGTAGAAAGCTCTGTATGTGCTTCCGAGAATGACATATTAGGACGCATACTAGTGAGCTTATTAGCAATAGTTTTGTGCTTACCTAGAATACCTGTAGTACCTTCCTTTGTAATTAACTCATCCAAAGCATCCTCGCCCCGTTTAATAGCAGACTGAGGTCGAACAATGTTTTTATTGGTGTTAAAAATTTTCTCCAGATTTCCAGTAGCTATGCTTAGCATTTTATTAGCTGTGGGGTCGTTCCCGATTCGCCCTTTTAACTCTCGCAGCTCTCTTAACTTCTTGTATACTTCTTTCGGGGACAGCACGGTGTTGATGTTATTTACGTTATCTAAAACAGATTTTACTGAAGATGTCTTTTTGCTTTTAGGTAAAGATAGATAAGCACTACGGACTCTGTTTTTTATATTACCTGTTTTAAGAAAGACAGAACCTTCTTTGTCTATTATCTGATACATAGGAGTAACAATAGCCTTCAAAGCCGTATCACTGTCCTCTACCATCTTTATGAGAGCTTCGCCTGTTTCTTCTCTCGTTAAATCGTCAGTAGAACGACCAAGTATTTCTTTAAACTGGTCTACGATATATTTGTCTTGAGTTTTTAAAGAGTTTTCGTACTCCTGCTTCATAAACATGGAAGAAGAGGCGTAGTCTTGTCCTAAACGTCCCGTTTTGCTCTCTGGAACCGCTTGTACGGGCATAAGGCCGCCGCCCTTCTGCATAAGTTTCTGGTTAAGTTCCGAGGCAAGCCGTAGTTCTTCACCACGCTTCCCTAAGTTCTGTACTACTTCCTGTAGGTACTGTTCACTAAACTCACCGGAAGCTATGACATTATCAAGGGTTGTGTCACCACGCTGAATAGCAAGGGCGAGGTCAGTCGCTGCTGCCTCTCCTGTACTGCTAAAGTATTGTGGAGAGAAAAACTTACTAATGGGCTGATATACTGTCTTCAGTCCCTTACCAAGAATACCAAAACCAGCGCCGAATGCGGCATCTTTAGCTGCTGCTTCTAATGATTCTTCCGTTGCTGTGTTAAGGTCGAAGTCTCTGTCCTCAACATATGATTCAGCAAGTTCGCCACTAAAGTAACCAGTTCCTGCGCCTACAGCTCCACCAAGCAAACCGCCAACAACGGAACCTACTGGCCCAAAAGCTGTACCTAAAGAGGCACCATATAAGGCACCGGCAACGGCACCTCCTGTTTCAGTAACAGTAGATATGTAGTCGGCTTTAGTTGCTTGGTCTATATTGTAATCCTCTTCCGTGGCTAATCCAGAACCAATAGCATATTGCTTTATTTGTTCTTCTGTAGTCCCATCAGGTATTCCGTCAATTACTTGTCCTGTGGGTAATGTTTTACTAAAAGACATATTAAATTCCTATCTTATCTGAAGCCTCGTCGAGAAGCTTGTGTAGGTACGCTTGCGGTTGTTAGCGTATCTGCGGCTACTTGAGCATCCCAAGTCATTGGTTTTTCGGGTATATCGTAGCCGGGAAGATTGTACTGCTGCGCTACTTGCTCTGCATACCCTTCACTTTTCTTCAAGTCTTGCCAATGCTGAACAAAACCAGCTTGATTGCCTCTATTATCGTTTAAGTATTTAGCTTTTTCTTTATTCCTTTCAGCATTAAACGCAGACATTTTAGCCATGGCTTTAAGGAATCTTTCAATTTCCTTTGCGTTCCAGTCCTTAGTTGGAAAACCTTTTTGAATTATAGCAATATCTCGGTCAGAAGCAACACCCGGTGGTAGATTATTGATAATACCAACGGATATTAAGTTATCAAACTCCGTTTTTAAAGAGTCAACTGCGGTTTGTCCACCTAAAAACTCTTTAGTCGCAGACCAAGTTTTACCGATGACGCCGCCAGTAGGCTTAAAGCGTGCGTATCGTGAGATTAAATTTAAAGCTTTTGCGGCTTCCCCATCAGCTTTTTCCGCTGCTTCCTCTGCCTCAGCAATTCTTTCATAATCTCCAGCAAGCATTTTACGACCACGAGCTTTTTCCGCTGCAAGTCTTTCAATCTCTCTTTGTTCTGCCCTTTGTCTATAACCGCTAGATACCTCAGCTTGTCCCATAGCCTGTATCTTAGCAGCCGTCTGAGCAGCACCAGCGAGGTCACCAGTACCTTGTTGTATCTTAGCCAGCTTCGCTAGGTCTTCCGGTTTATTTAAGTCCAGACCAGCTAACGCTTGACCCATACGTGCTTGGGGCGAAGGGGCGCCACCACTAGCGACACGACCTAAGCTACCCTGAAGTCGTTGTGCTTGTTGCTGACCAAACATACCACGGAAACCGGGAGTACCGGGTACAGCAGAAGTAGGCTGTTGTGTGGGAGTAATCTCCGTGAGCATTCTCATTAAATCTTTAGCCATTAGGTTTGTCTCCTTTATTGTTGAGTTATGTCAAAGTTACTACCTAAATCAAGAACATCTTGAATGTCCTGTACTGTATCAGTAGGTGTGTAATTTTCATTAAGTGAAATACCGCCAAACATACCACCAATAACAGGTAGACCAGAAAGATAGTCTTGTGCGCCGCTAAAAATATTACTAAATATACCATCTTGTCCCGAAGCTAAATCGGGCTGACGTAACGCAGCCGCTGCTATCTGCTCCTGTAGTGTAGCTTCTCGACCTAACAAACTATCAAGCAAGGAACGCTGCTGTTGTAGTCTCAGCTGGTTAGCTAAGTCTTCAGCCTGTGTACGGGCTTCAACACCACCTAAACCTAATTCAGCTTGGTACTGTGCGCCAGTTCTACGGCCTACGTCGGCAAACCCGGCAGGAGTAGCTGCGGCACCAAAGAGTCCAATAGCCTGCTGTTGTGGCATATAACCAGCACCCAGTAGACCCTGTGCCCCTAGAAGTGATTGCTGTTGTTCAGCCAATGCTTGCTGTCTAGCACCTAAACTAGCTCGTGACATAGCTTCCTGTCGTGCAGTCTCCTGTGCCAGTAACTCAGGAGAAGCACCACCGTAAGCAGCGGAGGAAAGACCTAAGCGACCTTGGGATAGCATACGCTCTTCTAAAGCTAGACGCTGACGTTCCTCTTCAGGACGCTGTGTAGCTCGAATCTGTTCAAAGATAGCAGCTTGCTGTGCCGCAGGGTCTTGTCCTACTTGACCAAATAAACCTGCTGCTTGTCCCATTAGCTGCGTTTGTAAAGCCTGTTGCTCAGGAGACAACCCAACGGTTAAACCCCCTTCAGGTGTTGCTGAAACATCAGCTAAAGTACCTGTGACTGTGTAGGGTTTAAACTGAGTAGCTTCCCCTACCTGTCCTGCAAGTCCTGTAAGGGCTGCCTGCTGCTCACGACCTAGCTGTTGAACGTCTTGGATGTTCTCACGTCCTAGGTAGTAATCAGCGCCGGCTCTAGCTGCGTCAGTTAAATCAAATAAACTCATTATATTAGTCTCCCTAATAGAGCGTGTATGTCAATTTTTTGAATAGAGAACTGAGCCTCGTTAATCTCAGCTTCAAGGCCAATCGTCACTACCTCACCGCTACCACTGGTGTTTACCTTCGGAGTGTTGATAAGAATAGATGAAGTGTATTCACCAGTAGTGTTGTACTCAGCAATGCCGTACTCGGCTAGAGTTCCTGTACCAAAGATAAATGCTTGTTTGGTATAATTTTGCGCATAGTCATAGCCCCAGTTAAGAGTTGTGGGTGTGCTTTGACCACCGATAATAGTTAAGTTAAACTTCTTCAAAAACTTTAGGTTGGACGTATTGCCAAAGTCCAAAGGATTACTAAAGTAACGCATCTCGTACTTCTCAGTCCCGTCTAAGTACCCACTGTACTTTACAATACCGCTGTCTTTACCTATGTAAACAGTACCGTCTTCAAGAACAGTAAACGACAAAGGGTAGAGGCTTGACCAAGTAGTAGCGCGCTGAGAACCATCCTCTAGTGGTGTTCTCATATCAAAACAATATGCAGTGTTGCTGTCAGGAAGTGTCAACACATAGAAAGCATTGTCAGAACTATACATAGACTTTATAGGATTACTTTGTAAAACTACTAATGACATTAAATCAGTACGTACATTCTTACTGATGTCGCGCATAGGTAGGGACTTTTCTTGTATAACCCTTTCGAAACTACGTACACCTGAATTAGACAAAAAGAGAATGTCTTTGCCTGTGTGCTGTACTGAGTCACGAGCGATACAACCAACGCCCTCTACAGTGTCTACAAGGGTCATAGAGGCCGGAGAAGTAGCACCGGAGTACACCAGTATAGACTTCTTGCCAAAGATGATTAGAAAGCCATTGTGAGCTGCTAAGGCTGTTATCTCATCAAAGCCCGTAGGCCATACAGTCGTGACATCTAACGAACCTGAAGTACCGCCTGTCCAGTGATGTCCATTTAACAAATCAGACCAGTATACTGTGTGCTTATTACCAGTAACATCAGCCGCCCAAAGTCTACCGTAAGCTGCTAAAACTTCATTAGCCTCTGGTGGATTACCTGTCGCGTGTGTGTGTGCTGAGTGTTCTTCCAATACAAAAGAACCCTCGTGGTCGGTGCCAAGCACGTACTCATGGTCTCGTTGGAACAAATACACATGGTCGTTTAGAGTCACAACTTTCCAGTTGTTAGCTGTGGGAGTGTAACCTGCGGGTGTCGCGTCCGTTAGTGTTGTAGTCCCTGTAAATATTTTGTTGTTACCTGCTGACAGTATATATTTATCGCCGGAAGAATCAATGTATTCGTACACTGTTTCAATACCACGGCTAGTCCCTAGTACGGAGGAACCGTTGGTACTGACTTCCTCCCAGCCTTCTCTTGCACCGATACGACCCAGCTTGTCAATAACACAGTTGTCTGCGATAGACGCAAACGAAGGATTACCGCCAATAGGTGAATCCTCTGTGTTAAGGCCAAAGAATCCCGGTGCTGCTACTGTAATGTTCTGTAATTGTTGAGCCATTATGAATACCAGATAGTTTCTTCGGGGTGTTTGGCTGAGTCATAAGCAATGGCGTCGGACAAAGAGACATCAGCCAGAGCAAACAATTCAGCGGCGCTTGTTCCACCAGTTTCTCCACGCTCCCTAGCACCCAACGCTGTAGCCAGTTGAGTCACCGGCAAAGAGGGAACTGTGAGCTTGTCAGTATCTTCAGTAAAGTCAGCAGTACGTACAGCAGAGTTAAATGTCAAGGTGTACGCTTTGTCTGGGTTAGGATAAATCTCAACAGTGTCATCACCATTAGTGTCTACACCTTTGAAGCAATAGTACTGAGGCTTGCCCGACGGTGGGGGAGTTACTAAGTTAGCATTATCCATCCAAGCAGCACCACGGTATTGCACAAAGTTCTTAGAAGTCTCATCAACAACGTTAAAGACCTTCAAGTTAGTGCCTGAGCCTGTCAAAGAATATGTAGTAGTGTCAGCAACAAGAGACACAGGAAGCTCGGTACGCAATGCAGTCCAGTCGTAAGCGTCCTCTACAGTTCTTTTTGCATCATTAACAAACTCTCCTATCAGTTTAGAGTAGCTGTTCTGTGCTACAGTGCTTACCTCCTCCTCACGGAGCCGACGCAGTACACTGTTTACTATCTGTAAGTATGTCATTAATTAAACCCTTCTTCCTGTTAATAAACCCTGCGGTCTACGTTGTGTTGCTTGTGTTGGTTGTAAAAACTGTCCTAGTATGTTTGTTTGTGGTAACACAGGTGCCGTTGGAACTTGAGCAACTGGCATTAGAGGCTGTTGTCCTAGCCTTTGTATCTGTGGAGCTGCTGTTATTTCTGTTTCAAACTGCAACATATCCTTAAACAAAGTGTCCGTAGTTCTTGTACCTGCTCTCGGTGAAGCCATAAACGAAGGCATGGTTATTTGTGGTAAGTTAAGATTAATATTAGGTAAGTCTATGCTAGGCAAGTCTACGCTTGGTAAGTCTACTTCAGGTATAGCATCAACTACTGTCTCTACGACATCACCTACAACTTGCCCTGCGTCCTCAACTACATCACCAACAACCTGCGCTACGTCCTCTACAGCCGCTCCTGTGTCCTGAGCTACGTCTTCAATAATATCACCAGCTGACTGTCCTATGTCTTCCAGAACGTCTCCTGTGACCTGTAGAGCGTCTTCTCCTGCCTGTAATGCTGGGTCTACAAACTCTTCACCTATGTAGTCTAAAACATCGTCTACGGGGTCTACAACACCTTCTTCAACAGCATCGCCTATGACCTGTGCAACGTCTTCCACTACATCACCAGTCGTCTGAACTACGTCTTCCGCAACGTCTCCGATGGTCTGTGCAACAGGGTCTACAATCTCTTCGCCCACAAAGTCTAAGACATCATCTACAGGGTCTACAACGTAGTCTTCAATAACGTCCCCTACTTCCTGTGCTACATCTTCGGCAGCCTGTATAGCAGGGTCTACGAACTCAGAACCTACGTAGTCAAGAGCATCATCTATCGGGTCAATAATAACATCTTCGACTACTGCCGCGATAGGTTCTACCGCTTGAAGGATAGGGTCAACCACCTCACTACCAAGTAAGTCTAGTATGTCGTCCGCTGGGTCAATGATAACATCCTCGACTACATCGCCAACTACTTGGGCTACGTCTTCGACACCATCAAAGATAGGCTGTAAAGCGTCTCCTACGTTCTGTACTACTTCCACGATAGGGTCTAAAACGGAAGAAAGGTCACCGACATCTATATCAGGAACACCTCCGAAACCGCCACCCTCAGTTATGTATTCCACTAAACCGTCTTCCAAAGCGTCTTGAAAGTCCCCGCCTGCTATAGCTGTTTCTAAGGCTGCTTTTGTACCCTCAATAAAGTCAGGGTCGTTTGCAAGTGCAGGAGGTATACCGATTGCTTCTAAGTTGTCGCTTATCAGAGTATTGCCTTGAAGAGCTAAAGCAGCTCCTAAGACATCTTGGTCACCGATTGCGCTAATAAGGCTTGTTGTCTGGTTATACGTTAAACCACCTAAACCAATTCCATCTATCATTTCAGTTGCGGATAGCGCACCGTCAAAACCCATTAATAAGTTATCAGCCATTTGCTGACCGACTGTCCCGCTTAATGGAGAATTAACCCACTCACTACTCATGTCCGTTGGCGGGGTAATAATACCTGCTTGTTCCAAACCACCAATAACCAGATTAGCGTAATCAGAACCGTGTAGTGTTTCACCTGTTGCTAAACGAATAGCAGAGTAAAGCTGTTCTGATTTACCACCTGTGTAGATGGCAGCAAAAGTACGAACCCCGGGAATTAAGAACTCATCACGCCACTCATTCCACGCGCTATATTCTATAGGTGGGATGTCACCTTGTACACGCAGATTGTCATAGTACTGTAACTCATTTACATTTTCTCGATTATACTGAGCTTCTGTTTCTGGAATATAATAAGTATCTTCACTAACAACACTCCAAGCATTAGGGTCATTAGGGCGGTAAGCTACTAGTGTCGTTTCTCCTTCTCTAACGCCCGCGGCTGGAACATCGGCAGGCGCAGGAGCTTCTATAATATAGTAAGGATTTTCTGAATCTTTTTGAGATAAATTCCACTCAGAACGCCATGCGCTTTCGTAGTCTTCCTTTTCTATCTCACCTCTTTTTTCTAGCTCCTGTAAATAAGACACCCGTAGTCCGAAATCTAACTCTTCATACTTTTCTTGAAAAGCTGACATATCTTCTTTACGAAGATTATCCATAGCGCTTGTAAAGTTTTCTTTCTTTTCTAAGAAATCTGAAGCAAGTAGTTCACGCCCTTCGTAGATACTTTCATCAGAATCGTACCAATCTCTCGCAGTTTCAGGGTCTACTCCTCTGCTTATCATTTGATTGTGATAATAAGCTCTTTCATATTCTTCAGGGTCTCCACCTAAACGACGACCCATTGTAGGAAAGGCTGAACCGGAGGCGGCCTGTGTGATTGCTTGTTGACGGAAAAGTTCTTCACTTGTTTGAAAGTAAAGGTCAGCCATCATTTCGTCATCATATTCTATATAAGGAAGGTAGCTGCTTTCCATCGCATCGCGCATCATCTCAGGGTCATCTAAGAAATCTACTTTTCCAAGGTCACTTCCTGATATAAATACTTTCGCGAATGAGTCGAAAGGGTCTAAGCTTTCTCGATAACCCGTGGCTCGTCCTTCTTCTTCTTCTTCTTTTACAGAGGGTTCTCCACGGTATCCTGAGCCAGCTCCATACTCCACAGCAAAGGGGTCAGTTTCCTCGTCAAACGAACTAGCAAGGCTAACAACTTCTTCGGCACCCACAGGCTGTACTGTGTAGTCAGGTGTAGTTTTTTGTTTAGCTTCCCACGCTGCTAAGTCTTCTCTGTAGTAACGACTTCTACTGCCGCCACGATAGCGACTTGGGTCTGGTTTAGGTAGTGCCATTCTTAACCCCTTTAGTTTTCTCTACTGTACGTAACACCCCTAACCCTAACATACCCATAAGAACTGGCATCATTGTTGACAAATCTATAAGGGGAATGTTGACTGAAGAATCGGCCAAAGCCAACGTAAAATTTGCCATCGGAATAACCAAGAAGTTACTCGCCATAGAAAGCACGCATACCCAGCCGACAGCCGGACGCCAACCTGCGACAAATAAGTTCCTATGTCCCGCTTCAGTTTTGTTTACCTCTATCTGTGCCATTGCACTTTCGTGTGCGTATTTCTCTGCCATAGTCGCAACTTCATGGGCAATCTTTTGCTTGGTGTCAGCATCAGGTATAAACTTGTCAAGTATGCTTGTAACGGGCTGTATTAAAGATTTAAGTATACTCATATTATACACTATTTAGTCTTGTTTGTCAAGTAGTTTTTTACCATGAACTAACATTTGTACTGTGTCTGACTCGTATATTCTAATACCCAACCACACTATGGTGAATATAGAGGCGACTGGCGGTAACCAAGCTGCGAGAGCAAGGATACCTGTTGATGCGGCAGCAACGTCCAAAGCTTCTTTTGTTTCTTCCACCATGCTTAAATCCTTATTTTAAGTTTAGGGGGTTTTACCAAGGAACGCCTGCTTCCTGAGTTGGATTTTTTTCAGCGTCAATCTGTGATGCAATAGAAGCTTCGATGCTTTCTACTTGCTCTTCGCCAAGTGAATCTTTAGTCCAGCCGATAGCCATCTCTTCAGTGATGTCAGCATATGGAACATAGTCAGGTGATGATGGGTCAGGGGTAAAGCCACAAGTGCCATAAGAGCTGCCTGAGTAAGTTACATCATCTACTACTTCGCTGTCTGATGCTCTCCAGTGGGCTACAATAACTGCGCCGTCTGAGATTTCGTGTTCAAGGGTTGAGATTGTCCAAGTTACTGCCATTGTTTTATTCCTTTTTGTTTAATTAAGGCGCTGTAGGCCAAGTAATGTTAGTTGGAAATCCTGCTTGTTCCGATATGTCACGTAGCTCTGTGCGGTAAGTAGCCCAAGAAGCCTTTGTGCTGTCGTCTAAAGGACTGTCGGGCATCTGCGTCCAGTCACATAGGGTCAGTAGCTCATCACGCTCATAACGCACGCTAGAGGCTTCTGAGGCTATTTCGTCTGCTGTCTTGTCCCGTACAACCCAAGGCAGTGTCCATACACCTTCTACAAGCACAGGCGCTGAAGCATGAACAGCAGTTTCTGTATGCGATATATTTTCTGGAAACTCTCCTCTAACTATTGAAAACACGCCAAAAGAAATTAAGGTTTCTTCGTTTATCTCTAGTGGGAAAGAAACACCTGAGTTGTCTTTTCGTAATTTTTTTATACTATAGGGAAACTCATCTACAGTGTTATTGATTGTTTTTACGTACATAATAAATCCTTAGTTGTATAAGTGTACTTTAGCGCCTTGATATGCCAAGCTTGAATGGTCAATAGTAGTTTCTAAAGTTAAATTAGATGGGTCAGAGTATTCTATAACTTTAACTCCTGCTGGGCTGTAGCTATTACCGTAAGAGTTATATACTCTTTTAGCTCCAGCGTCAATAGCCATACTTTTTCTAAGTGTATCATTAGAGTAGCCGACACCTGTATAGGTATCTAATAAAGTTAAATTAGACGGGTCGCTTACATCAATGCTGGAGATTTTTCCGTATCGGTTAGAAACAAAAGCTATTTCTGCGTCTACATCTACCTCTACCGCCATCGCGTAGTCTAAGTTTGTAGTGTCACCGAGGCTATCCAAAAGCACTGCCGCTGTGTCAGTGCTGACATCAATAGCTATAATTCTATCGCTGCTAGTTACTGCGTATAAAATATCATTTGCAACATCTAAAAAGGTATCTTGTACATACTGCGCTATAGAGCCGAGTTGTAAATTATCTTTAAAAACCATAACATTAGTTCCTGTTGGGCTAATGTCAAAAGTACGTAAACTAGAGCTAGTAAAGTAATAAAGCAGCTCTCTTGTGGGATTAACTGTTAGACCGTATGTTGCTGACCCGTATTGTAAAAACCACTCTAATGTTACATTTGTCGGGTCGCTATAGTCGTATCTACAATGGCCCTTATTTGATGTAGTGCCAGATAAGTTAGCGGTATATGCGAACTCTTTTGAAGGGTCAACAGCTACCCCAGTAACTTGGTCTAACCCAACAGAATTTATTACGGTGTCTGCTACAACTATATTTGTGTCATCGCTCCAATCTGCAATAGCTAAACGGTCAGCATTCCTGTTCGTCACCATAAAAACTTTATTAGTATCATCTACTGCTGTGTACATGTCTGCCCCGCCAGCGCCGACGTTAAAACCGAAAGCCGAATTATTAAAATAATCAATCTGCGAAGCATCGTCTAAATCATTAAGCAGGGTTGTGCCGCCGCTGCCTGCTATTGTAAGAAGCTTTGTAAAATCTGGGTCAGGCGTGACTCCAGAATCAGTCTTAGCCTTGATAAGTTTATTAGCTACTGTACTCATTATGCCATCGCCTGTCCAGCCGTGAAGCCGTAGTAAGTAGTACCACCGTCAATAGTATAGAATACAAACACATCTACACCGCCACTGGTTGCTGTCAAGGTAGGCGCTGTGCCTCCCGCCCAGTCAACACTAGCAGGCCAAGTAATTGTACGGGCTGTGGTGTCCTGAATAACTTTCAAGGTGAACGCTGTAGCATTGCCTGTGGTTGCTGGGTTGCTAAAGGTGTAAGTAGTATTGCCTGTGAGGTCATGTACAAAGTTAGTCGCAGTCGCTAGGTCTATAGTAGTTGCCGTGCCTGTAAGGGTTTCTGCGTCTTCTGTGATAGCTCCTTGTACTGTTAGAGTTCCTGCAACATCTAAAGCACTACCAGGCGAACTAGTACCAATACCCACGTTACCGCTGGAGTCTATGCGCATGGCTTCTGTGCCATCAATTCGCCAGCGGTGGATATTAGGACTAGAAGGATGCGAACCACCAAATACTGAATAATTAGCTCCAGAGTTAGTTGCATTACCGCCCGACACGGTTATCAAAGAAGTGTCGCTAGTGGGTCTGATGCTGTCTGTATTATCAATACGCACACCGCCAGTATTAGCAATGCCTGATAGGTGTAGGTCTTTGAAGCGACTATCAGAATGTCCTATGTCAACTGTTGCATCTATATTAGTGCCGCCTTTATGAGGCAATACCGCACTAGTACCAAACTGCAAACCTGAGTGTGTTGAGTTTCCTTCAATCACTAAATTGTCAGAGTTATCAACACCAACACTACCTACGGTTGTGCCGTCTTTGCGGAACTGTGCGATAGTGCCATCACTTCCTAATCTATTAAAGATTGCAGAAGGGTTATTGCTTCTAGTTAAAAACGCTACAGAATCTCCACCACCAACATAGTATTCAAACCCTTTTGTTACACCTAAATCAGAAGAAGTCTTACCCACCAACAGGTTGCCTGATGAGTCTATGCGCATGCGTTCTGTGCTAACTGTATTAAAAACAAGAGGATGGGAGCTTCGGGTTCCCACCTCACCAGCAAAACCATTGCTAGTTTGTGGTGGCACAATTTCAATCTGCCTTAACCCAGAAGCATCAGTAACTAAAACACCTGAGTCTGCCGCAGTTGTTAAACTTGATGAAGGCGAACTAGTACCAATACCCAAAGACTCCGCAGACGCATCCCAGAACAACTTAGCCGTTGTGCCTGTGTCCTCGTAGAAGCTGATGTCTCCGTTGTTGGCGACAAGCATACGATTGACGTTGTTTGTAGTTCCGTTAGAAGTGCTAAACATTAATTGTGAATCATCACCAAGCGCATCAACTGTGGTAGCGGTAATAGATGCTTTTATCCCTGCTCCGGGTGTAGACGTATCATTGCCATAGAATTGAAGGTCTCCAATAACTGCGCCTGCGCCTAAACCATTGCCTGTGCTTTCTAGCTTAATTATTGAGCCATCTAGATTGCTAACAGTCAAACCATCCATCGTGGCTGTGCCAGTAACGTCTATGCCTGTGGATTTTGTTGCTAACTTAGTATTTCCTTGATGCCCTAATCTAATCTCACTAGCAGTTGTTGTTAGCAGGTTTTGACCACTGCCGTTTTTAATAATAGTCCCTGCATCTGAGTTACCTAAAATTAAATATCCTGTCCCAGCGTCGCTAATATAGCTATTAGACCCATCATGGTAAATCTCTAGGTCATCACCAGCACCGAACGTAGCCTTGTCGTTGTCGCCGAAGTTAAGGTCGCCTGTCAGCGTACCGCCGGTAGTCATCAAAGCACCAGCGGCTGTTACGTTAGCTGTGTCCGTTACGTCTGCACTGGCTTCAATACCATCTAGCTTAGTGTTGTCGGCAGAGGTAAAGTTAATCTCGGTAAGACCGCCATCGCCCACGGTGTATGTAGTATCAGTCCAAGGAACATTGACAACGGCTTGGTCGTCGCTGTTTAACTGGATACCGTAAGTTCTTGCAGCAGTAGTAGTTACAGCATTAGCAACTACAGTTTGGTCTGTGTCACTAAACAGCTCAATGCCGCCTAAAGTTGTGTCAGTAGCCACGGGAAGTGCAAAAGAAGTGCTAGTAATTGTAAAGCTAGGATATGTTCCTGAAACGGAAGTACCACCAGCGCCTGTCAATGCGACAGTCTGGTCAGGAGCTGTATTAGCAATCTCTCCACCAGCGGACAAGCTAATGCCTGTGCCTGCCGATAGGGATGCTACAACGTTAGTGGTGTCGGTTACATCTGCACCTGCTTCGATACCGTCGAGCTTTGTGCCGTCTGTGGCTACGTCTCGTCCATCGAAGGTGCTGTTGGTTGTTATTGCGCCTGTCATCGCTCCACCTGTTCTAGGTAGTGCGGCATCGGCTGTGGTGCCCTGCGCAGCAGTAGCGTAGTCCGTAGAGGCTGTAGTGGCAGCAGTGCCCAAGCCTAGGGTAGTACGTGCAGCAGAAGCGTTCGCATCGTCAATCAGTGTACCACCAAAAGTCGAAACGGCTGAGGAATTTAGTTTAGTAGCACTAGCTACAGCTATGTTGTCAAACTCAGTGTTAATCTCCGTCCCTTTAACAATCTTAGCAGGGTTACCAGACGGCAGAGAATCTTTAGCAGCAAAGTTAGTAGTTTTAATATAATTAGACATCAAGAAACCTGTTCAAGTATGAGAGGAGGGGAAAGTAGAAAAAGGGACTCCCCTGTTACAGGAAGCCCCTCTTGGTTACTACTTATGCATCTACTGCAAGTACGAATCCAGCGTCTGGACGCAAGACCTTAGTGCCGTACAGAGTGTCAGCAGTGTACAAGGTTCCGAGGAACTCCTGCTTGTACTGAGTCTGTGAACGAACGCCCTGCTGCTCTGCCAGAACAAAAGTGTCCTTGTGCAGAAGCTGTGCGCCTTTAACACCACTTTCAAGAGTAGCAGCGTTGGTTGATACAAATACGTCAATGCCGTACAGAGTACCAATCTGACCGTTCTGAACACCGCGACCATCTACGAAGTCAGAAGAGTTGTAGCGGTCAATGCCCATGATAGCGTTACGCAGTGAAGGTGGAACTACGAAGCAGCGGTTGTCCATAGGAACGTCTGCATCATCCATCTTCTGAATCAAAGCACGGAAAGCTAGGTCAGAAAAATCACCACACTCAGCAGCACCCTGTGCGCTGTATGCTTCAAGAAGACCGGAAGTAGGGTCAATCTGGAAAGAAGCACTGTGAGTCCAGTCGCTACCATCGCCGTCACCCAGAGACTTACCAAGGTTAGTCAGGTCAGTATCAACCTGCTTAGCCAGAGCATAACCAGCGTCGCCAGTGTAGAACTGACGGAGAGAAGCCAGAGCCTGAGTCTCGGTGATGTCTTCAATCATACGAGAGTATTCGAAGTGCTTGTCGATAACAACCTGTACTTCACCCTCAGAAGCATTCTGAATGGTTACAGCTTGGCCTTCAACCTTAGCGTGAGCATCGCCACGAACAGGCTTAGGGATATGTACAACGTCGCCTTTCTTACCAGTCATGCCCAAAGACTTGACCAGAGGAGCCAGAACCAAGTTAGACTTGTATGCAGCAACAACTTCGTCACTCCAAATTTCTGGGATAAAAGTAGCAGCGCTAGTGTTGTCTACCGCACCGCCCATGTTGGGATATGTTGAATCAGTCATAATTTAATACCTTATAATAAAAGAGTTTAGTTAGCGGACTCTCTTCTCGGCATAAGCCCTAGTGATTTCATCAGATAAAGCTAAATACCGTTCTGGATTGTCCTGCATTAGTTTAATAATGTCTGAGCGTCGATATATCTTCTTCGCTCGCTGTTCTCCATTTCCTTTGGTGCTACCAGTAGAGGCAGCTTTAACAGCGGATTTCCTTGTTTGCTTCTCAGCAGCTACAGTCTTAGCTACGGCACCTTGACGTTCCTTCCAGTTAGTGAAGAGTTCGTCGGCAGCTTCGTAGTCGTACTGCGTGTCTGCTTGAGCAAAGAGCTGTGTTCTAATCTTAGAGGCTTTAATCCATTCAACAAACTTTGGGTTCTGAACAATATCAGTCATGTCAGGATGACGCTTCTGAAGTTGTGTCATTGCAATAGTTCGTGCCTGTTCCTGTGTGGCAGCCTCAGCCTTCTTAATTGAAGGGTGATTAGCGATAGCTCTTTCGACAGCCTTGTCAGGGTCGGAAAAGAAATCAATATCTTCGTCTACAGTTTCTTGCGTTGGTGTAGTGTTGTCGAGTTGTGTCTGAATGTAACTATCAACGACTGAACGTAACTCCCCTACTTCTCCGCTTTGCTTTCCTAGGAGCTTCTCAGCTTCTTGGTGCATCCTTACAATCTCAGCGGTTGACTTTCCTTTGTACTTATCGGGGATGTCATCTTCTTGGGTTTCCGCAGGAGTTACCTCTTGTTGAGTTTCCTGTGTAATTTCCTCAAGGTTGCCTAGTTCTTCTTTGTCGTCTTCTGGACGCTCGTCTGGTAAAATTGTTGCCATTATTAAACTCCGTACCTTTAGTATTATGGAGGTTTATATTATGTAAGGGTTCAACACACCTATGAATTTGCCTTACGTTCTTGTTTCAGCTGACTCTCTCGTTTCTTGACCCAATTGTCGGACGCAATACCATTCCGCTTTTCAGTCCAAGTTCCAAAAGAATTTAGCTGCTTTACTGCTAGTTGACCACAATCATTGCACTCAACTTCTTTAGTGTCGCTACTAACGAATCGTTCATTAGTATGTCCAGCTTCACATTTAAAATCAAACAGCGGCATCGTCTTCCATGCCTAGGTTGTCATATGCGTCACGGACTTGCTCTTCTAAGTTTAGCAACGAAGCAATGACATAAAGTTGTCCCTTCCTAAAGAAGAGGTCTTTTTCATCTTTCGTTCCTTCTACTGAATTAATGCCTTTGGAGTTAGTAAGCAGGTCTTCCGATAAAGTCTTCCAACCTGATGTACGAAACATCGAAAGCATATCTTCGTAGTATTTTTCTAGTTCTTTGTCTGTGTCATTCATTAACTGTTTCTCCTTAAAGGACAGTTTGTTATAAGTTAAAGTACAAGTTAAAGTATACTAAAGCATACTATAGTAGTATTATAACATATTTACAGTCAAATGTCAAGCTTTATTTTACTTATTTGTAACCACGTGCCTTCATCTTGTTCTTACCCGCACGTTGTCCGCGCTTAGGCTTGGGCATTGATTTCGGCTTTGCTTTGCTTTTAGGCTTCATTGAATATGAGGGCATAAATTCCTCCTGTTATGTTTCATATACTATACAATGTACACTCTAATGTATACTTAAGACACTTTTGTATACATATTAGTACACTACCACTTAGCTTTATCAGCCCAATATGCCGCAGACATTTTGCCTTTAGCTATGTTCTTACCATGTCGTGCTTTGAAGCTGGCTCTTTTCTTCTTCATAGCCTCAGACTCACCTGCTTTAGGCTTACCTGCTGTCTTAGCTCCCTGCTCTCCAAAGCGGATGGTCTTAACCTTGTCACCCTCCTTGGCAACCACTACGTGACTCTTCTTAGGATGACCGGGGGTACGTTTCGGCTTATTGTACCCCGCTACGCCTACCCTAGCTAGTCTTGGGTCTGGTTTTTTTGCTGGCACTAGGAGCCTCCTTAGTGTTGACTTGTTCTTGTAGTTTGTCTACTTTTTTGTTGACATCCTTAAATGCTTCGTTTATCTGTTTAAGTACGTCGTTGAACTGTCGCTCTGTAATCATTGTGGCAATTGTCCCATATTAGGTTGCATTGGAGGTCGTGCTTGTGGTTGTGCCTGTGGTGCTGGTTGTTCTACGTTGCCTTCCTTAACGGCTACCTCACGCTCCTTGAGTAGCTGCTTAGAAATTTCAAGGCGCTTCTTAAACTCTTTGTCGTCCGCATCCCCCGCATCTAGGTTCGCTGTTACAGCCTTAATACGGTCAATCTCAAGCTCTTGTGGTACAGCCTGTGCTTCAGCCATGGCTTTAGCAGCACGTGCCTGAGACTCTTGAGCCTGTCCGTTAAGGGCAGCAGTCTGTGAAGCTTGGAACTGCAACTGAGCTTGCTGTGAAGCCTGTTGAGCCTGTTGTGCTTCTGGGTTAGGCTGATTGGCTTGGTCAAGCTTGGCAATAAGTTCTTCACGGTTGGACAAGTTCATGTTCTCAACAATGGACTTAATCAGCTCAGGATACATTGGGGTCTCAGGAGACATGGTTTGTAATAACTGTACAAGCTGTGTGACTTCATACTCACGGGCAATAATACCTAGAGAGCTGGATACGTCAAACTTATAGTCAGCCACTGGGTACAACTCAGGCTCAAACTGCATATAGCGATGAGCAGCCTTGGTTACCAGCGGAATAATAAACGACTCTTGGAAGTTAATCAAGGTACGCTTGTGACGCTTAATGATAGCGCCTAGGCTCATGGAGATGCCCGCAGCTGTGCTTTCACCATTGATACTACCTGCGATACCAGCTGAGTCAATAGCACCTGTAGCGGTCTGTACCATCTGCTGTAGGGCAGCGGCTTGTGCAAAGGTAATGTTCTGTACCTGACCAAAGTTAAATGGCTGTAGGACTTCCGAAGGGTTACCGTTAGTTAGAATTACTTTACCCGGACGTACTTCAGGTTTAGCACCGCGAGGCATACGGGAAGCATCCATGGCAAGCATAGGGTGTACAGTAAGAGCAAGAGCATCGATTCTAGCGCGTAGTTCTGCGTCTAACGCCTTCTGAGAGTTGTAGCCTTTCTCACATACTCCTCGACCCCAGAAACGGCTAGGAACGACATCCCAAGGGAATGCAACAACGGGACGGTCGCCCATCATGTAAGGGTTCTTCTCAGCCTTCAGGAGAGTACCACCATCAGCAATAACAACGATAGCCTCAACGTAGTAGCTATCTTCCGCTTCTTCGTCCTCGGACAGCGTTACAGCTTCTTCCTCGGCATCTGGGTCTGACATAGCTTCGTCCAGCAAGTAGCGCGGCACAAGGCCGTAGTACTTAGTAAGACGTACTTTGTCGTCATCATAGGTAGTAGTTAGTTCGTGGTCAGGCTCAATGTCAAAGTCAGGAGCTGCTGTACCTACGTCTGCTTGACGATAGACACCATCTTCCTGTAACTGCTCCACAACGTGACGTGATACGAACTCATCAATAGCAACACCCAAGGCATTCTCTATAGTAGTGGCTACGGGGTCGATAAGGAAGTTCTGAGGCATTACAGGGTTAAGCTTAACGCACGTACGGTCTGTAATATTGACACCAACAGCAGTCAATTCACCGCCCATGACAGGCTGTGTGGCTGGTTTCATTTCCTTTTCGGTAGTGAGTTCAATCTCAGCAATACCTGTGCCGAATACGGCTGCATTGATAAGACACTCTGCTACATTCTTACGGATTTTGTTACGTTTAAAGTCTGATTCAAGGCCAGTACGTAGGACTTGTATGTCCATCTTCTCCGTGTCGCCTGCATCGTCCGTAATATCGAACCATTTACCACGACCGAAGGTAGCTTCCTCCAGTTCCGCTACGGAAGACTCCACAGCCTGTTGTAAGGCAGGGGAAATAATCTTGGAACGCTCTGATTGTCGTGTTTTGTCTTCAGCAGACCACTGACCACGCCACAAACGGTAGTATTCATCAAACTTTTGGGAATAGTTAGCCTCGAAATGGTCACGCCAGTCGGTGCATTTTGATTCTACCCAGTCTTCTAAGCGTTCTAAGTGAAACTTTTCTTTGTCTAACATAGTTTAATATCCTGAATAGTAGTCAGTAAATTCATATTCGTCTTCCTCAAAGTCAACAGCATAGGCTATCTGTGCTAACTGGTCTATATAAGCCAATGAGTCAATTAAATCGTCATGTACTAACTTGTTGGGGAACTGAAATAGCTCATCTAGGAACTCAGTATTCCACTCCCCTTTGTTAAGTACAAGGTTACCGTGTTCAAATCTACCCTGCAACGCCCATACGATACGGTCTACCTTACGTTTGTTGCCGTGGGTTAGCTCTTCTACGCGGAAGAACCTTTGGTTTTTCTTCATTAAGTCGTTTAGGTAGGGATAGACAGCATTCTTCAATGCCCCCTTCTCAATCCCTACGGCTGCTGGTTGATAGTCTCGGACTGCCTCAAAGATTTTTCTGGCGGTCTTTTCGACGCCCCAGCGCCCATGTATGATATTAGCAACCCACCAGCCTTCAGTGTTCGCTTTAACCACAGCAATTGACGTTTGGTCAAGTCGTTTGGTTTTAGTTGTTGCTTTTT
>Ga0208303_1000092_pt1 | contig 36010 bp, 41 predicted proteins | sample CB_VirMetaG_2_FD_184537 | JGI IMG/M metagenome (GOLD analysis project Ga0208303, IMG submission 184537) | Freshwater to marine saline gradient viral communities from Chesapeake Bay - CB_1504_2 Viral MetaG (SPAdes) (version 4) | ecosystem: Environmental > Aquatic > Marine > Coastal | place: USA... | reverse complement strand
ATCGTTAGAAGCAAGCCTTAAGTATACAGAGTCATCGGCTCCAGATCGTGTGAAGTGCAGTATATGGGTCCCCACAGAAGTCTTCATATTGACATACGTAGCTCCGTTATAGAACTGTAGGTAATTCCCCGCAGTTAAACTACTCCCTACGATAGTGTACTCCACCTTATACGCCTGGTCATCTGCTGTAACGCCTACCTGTTGTATTGTATTGTCACCCGTTCCATTTACAGAGGTCATAGTAAGACCCGTAGCGCTAAATGTATTTACTATACCCGCGTCAGGAGAGACCCAGTCTAAACCTGTTTCTTCTACGGAGACGTTAGATATGGAGCCGTTGTAACTATATGCATAAAACTTTAACGTGCCACCACTTCCTGCCCATGTGTTGTAAAATGTATTTACAGCTGAGCCAGTTCCAGAGTTAAGTGTGTATATGGTATTATCGTCACTATCTCTAACAAATAAAACGCCACCAACGCCACCAACTCTATCGCTGTTAAAAGTAATTTTATAGCTTTTGTCAGCAACTAATCCTAAATCCTGAGATAATATATTTGTCGGGGAAGTAGAGCCATTCGCTATGGCTTCACTATCTCCAATACTCCAACCACCTCCAACTGTCCACCCCTCTCCGAGTTCTTGGACTGAGATATCGCTTACAGTTACATTGTCGGTGGTAGAGCCGTTAAAGGTTTCAACCTTGAAATACCAGTCAAAATTAGCGGTGGTGGGGGGAGTAGTGTAGTAGAACGTTTGAGGAGTTCCAGTTATAGCAGTTGGTAAGTCAGCATAAATTGTCCCAGCCCAATACCTAAATCTATTTGTACCCGTTAAAGTAGCGGAATGTATAGTATAGGTGACTTTGTATGACTTACTCGCTGCGGTTACACTCCTTTGGCGAACCCTATTTACATTACCATCTCCATTAACCGAAGTTATCGTTAAACCATTTTCACCGAATGTCCCTGGGTCATCAGGTACGCCACCTTGTATCCAATCCGCACCGAGTTCTTCAACGGATACGTTTGTTATAGTTCCTTCCCAACTCCCTACATAAAATAAATCATTTGAACCACCCGCCACGCCATACAAAACTAATGTTGTGTCTTGTGCTACAACTAAACCATAGATGTTGTTTGTCGCACCTAAGAAAACACTTAATGTATCCGTCAATGAAGCATCTGCTACCTCAATCGTGACCTTATAACTTTTACCCGCCGTCAAAATATCTTGAGAGGCATACGCACCCGATGTTCCATCAAAATCTAATATCCCAGCAGAAGGAACGGTCACACCAGTGTTTAATGACCATGCGGTATTTGGAAAAGGAAAATCTCCATCATCAATCCTTTCTTCCCCTTCCGTAAAGTCTCCGTTGGTGACCAATTGGAGAACCTCCTTGACGGAGACGTTGTCTATTTTTATAGTAGTATTTGCACTACCATTCCTGAAAACAAAAAAGTCTGCTGTAGCTGTAAATTCAACTGTATGAACAGCTACATCTTTTGAAGTAGGAACATATGAACCAGCATAGTAAAATAAATTTGCTGAGTCTATATTTTCTGTTACTTCATAAGTTAGTGAATAGGTTTTTCCAACTTCTAAAACTCCATAATATGAATCTACACCATTATTTGCATAAGCTCTACCAACAAAACCACCACCATTATTAACTAAATTTAATGCCCCATCTGAAATAGACACTCCAGAATCTCCAGAGTTCCAACCTAATGACCAGGAGTTTGATGTTAGTGTTCCACTTACTGCAAAATCTCCATTTGTAATTCGCTCACTACCCAAAATAGTTTGACTGAAGTCGCCGTTAGTTACCTCCTCGGGACCCGTGTTGGTAAACATAGGGTTTAAGACGAGCTGGGTAGAGTTAGCCGTAGGGATATTCCAGTACCCGTTAGGGTCCATCTGGTAGGTTAAGACGTTAGAGATACTTCCCGTCATAGGAGACTGGACCTCAAAAGCTATCCTCGCACTATCCCCCACCTCGTTAGTCTGGTAGTAGAAAAGGTTGGAGGCCGTACCCGAAGGCAGTTGCCCGATGAATCCATTCGAACCAAATTCCGCAAAACAATTCCCCGAGTCCAGAGTAGAAAGGAAAGTGGTCTTGTAAGATTTATCTAAAGTAAAGACCCCCGTCTGAGAAAGAGTGTCGTAGGCTACTGCTGCCGTAGCAAGAGCTTTGTTAGATCCTAAACTCCATCCTCCCCCGAAATTCCAGTCCACCTCTTGGACGGTTACGTTGGTGATAGAGCCATTGAAACCATCACCAGGTTTAGATTTTAAGTATAGATTAGGGTCACTCGTCCAAACTCTATAATGTACAAAAGCTCCATCTTCATCAACATCTAAAGCACTTGAACTTCCTCCAACCTGTAAAGTTCCCGATGTATAATTAGAAACCGTTCCCGTTATTTTATAAGTTTTATTTTCAACACCTGAAACGTTTTGATACAAACTACTACTTGCCGTTCCGTCACACGAAGCAACACTATCTCCAATACTCCACCCCGCCCCAAGTGTCCACCCCCCTCCGAGTTCTTGGACTGAGATACTGCTTATAGTTACAAAGTCGGTTGCTGAAGTTGTGCTTGTTCTTAGATTAAAAATCCATGAATTATTTGCTCCTTCCCTTGTATAATAAAACGTGTGAGTACCTTCATCTTGTTCAGGAAAGGCGTAATAACCAGCTCCATTATAATACTCCAATCTATTAGACGCAGTATATTGTGCATCCTGAATTGTGTAAATAACTTTATATGACTTGTCAGCTTCTGTTACGCTTCCTTGATATGCTCTATTGTCAGGCCCTCCATCTGAAGATTGAACAATAGTTAATCCATTTTCTCCAAAAGAAACTGAATCAGGGTCATTGATTAATTCAACCCAATCCGCACCGAGTTCTTCAATCGTAAACGTAGTTAAATCTGTAGTTCCAGCAGTTTGTTGGCGTATCCAAAGTGTTGTAGGATTTGCCGTTGTAGCAACGAAGTAATGAGTTCCAAAACCAGTTCCGTATTCATTACCATTAGCTGTCACACTTCCTATTGTAAACCCCGAAGATGTTGTAGTTCCCTCAATTACTAACTTATAAGATTTTCCATCTATTAATTGAAATGCAGAAGAATTATTTCTTAATCCATCAAATGCTGCACCCGTAGTTGTAAATGAATTACTATCGTCAATAACTCCACTACCATTAGGAATAAAATCAACAGTTAAATCTATCGGTTGAGTGAGTAGTTCTACCCCATCCGTAAAATTTGGATTGTCTACAAGGTTGATACCCTCCGCACTGAAGTCCCCATTGACGATTAAATCAGGAGAGGTGGGAGCGTTGAACGTAGGGTTATCTATAAGCTGAGGACCGATCTCATTGAAGGAACCGTTTTGGATAAGGTTCCCGCTGCTGAAAGTTAAGTCGGTAAGGCAGGTCTGAGACCCGAACATATTGTTGTATATAGTAAGGACCTCGCTTGAACTTAAAGCGGTACCCCAAATAGAAAGCTCGGTAAGGTTGCCTTTAAAGAAAGAAGTCGAAAAAGAGTTCCCCCACAAGTAGTTCCCCACAAATATAGCGGTGCCTACAGGGTTGGCAAGTGTATTAGTGTTTATACCATCTATATACCACTTCCAATCCCCCGAACGGTCTACAGATAACACCGCATGGTACCACTCCCCATCGTTTAGGGACGCTGTAGTAGGGAAGGTGACACTATCAAAGGTAGCCGTAAGGATTCCGGAAGCGCTAAGGAAGATATCTAACCCCACGCCTGTGTTGTTGAAGTCTGTAGAAAAAATACCCTGAACGGAAGTTTCAGAAGTTTTAAACCAAAAAGAATATGAAAAGTTATTAGTACCTAAATCTAACAGTGTACCAGTTTCCTGCCCAATCTGACTCAAACCGTTTAAATTTACAGAGTACCGCGTAGGGCAAATAGTAGAGCCGCCGCGCGATCCGCTGCCTATCTCGTCGGTGAAGACCTCACCCGCTATGCCTGATCCTATTCCTGTAGGCATATCACCAAAGAGCTACTATGTTAGTAGCTGTAGTGGCAACACCCACCTTAGTTACTAAGAGAGGTAAAAACGCGCTCCCAGGAGCGGCGATAAATGTTAATGAAGGGGCAGGTTGTGCGGAACCGTCAGCAAGATACTGGTCCCGGTTGGAAGCCATCTCCACAACGAGAGATCCTGTGCCACCTAAGTATAGGGTGCAAGCTTTAGTGGGGGCGTTGTATATAACATACTCATCGGTAGAACTTCCTGCAGAGCTCGGAGAAAGAGCCAAGTTTAAATCGTCGGTAACTGCTGTAACAAAATACGCAATACCCGCAGTAATATTATATACGATAGCATTCGTTTGAATACCTGCCGTTGTAAATGCAGTCGGAGCGGTATCAGTAAGTACTCCGGCTACAGAAAAATCTGCTTGGCCCGTTAATACTTTAGTTGCTGGGTCAGGGATAGGGACAGTATCACTCGGTATAACTGCTAAACCCTCACTGACTTGTAATCTTTGATATGCCATATCTTTTTATTTTTGGTAGGGGAACGCCCTATTTAAAGTGTCTCTTCGCTCGCCACACCCGCAGTCTTTACCAGCAGCTTTAGCTACAGTATCTACTACCTTCTTAATTCCAGTAGCGGAGGTGAACTTTTCTATAGTATCACCTAAACCTCTTGAGGGTGCGATGCGAGTTCTTTTCATTATTTTTTACAACCGAAGTTATTAGCGTAGTTAGCCATCTTTACTACCTTTTCAGAATACTTATCCGTACTCTTCATGACAGCAGAGGCCGCACTACAAGCGTCCTTGAATCCATTGTTCTTAGCCCACGAGGTAAACTTACCCTCGTTGGATTTTTTTATTCCTGGGAACTTTCCTTTCTTAGTTCGACCAGCCATTACTTCTTTATGTTAGCAGAGTTTCTTGCTTTAACACCTTCGTACTTCATACCGTGATCTCCACCATATGCGTGTCCGTAATCTTTCTTAGACATAGCCTTAGACTCGTCTCTACGAGATTTCATAGACTGAGACTTCTTTCCGTGCTTTGCACCTAAAGACTCATCGAGTCTTGAATTGTAACCTTGCTTTTTCATAATTAGTAACTTGATGTCATTTTTTTTTCCATGCCGTAGCCTGGGTTGTTTTTTATAGAGCCGCCCATAGTTTTAGCAAACTCTCCTGCTTGAGCTTTGCCCATAGCATTGTATGGGAAAGTTTTCTTTTTCATTTTTCCTGTGTCTCCACATTTATAACTTACTGTAGGCATAATAAAATATTTCTACAAATATACTAATATTTTCCTCTTTTGGTTTTAGGGCTCGACTTAGTAGAACCGCCCTTGCCTGCCCAAAGTTTTTTGCACGACCAATACCGAGCGGTGAGCTTAGACTTAGCAGTGCTACACTTATGTCGCGCCTTAAAAGATTTACGCGCCGCAGGAGAATAGTTATGGCCATAGCCCTTGGCTCCGAAGTGGATGAGCTTTTCTTTGCCACCCTCGCAACCCTTGACCATCTTCTTCTTACCCGCCCGATCAGAACGCATAACTTTATTGCAGGACATTTTACTTTTGGTAGCCATATCTTAACTTCCGCAGTTCTCACAATCTTCAGGAGACTCTGTGTTGCATACCGTCTCGCCAGAAGCAATTTTATCTTCCTTAGATTTAAGTTTAGACTGGTCCAGAAAAGACGGAGAAGCAAAGTCTGCGCCGCAAGAGCAGCTTCCAGAATTGCAAGTACAGGTTGGGGATAGTGTCATGTTTAGTGTAACTTTGTAGCAAAGATACAAATTAAATTTAATGAAGAATACAGACTACATGAAATACTGGAGAGTCATCCGGTATTGGGCCAAAGCAAAGTACAACGTAGGCACCCCAGATATAGAGATGCTCCTGTTCCTATACAGCGAAGGGATATTTAACAAGACGAAGTTTAAAGAGTTCGAGCAGTGTATGTCGTGGGATGAAGCACGGTTCCATGGACTGCTAAGGGACGGATGGCTACAAGTGTTTAGAAAGAATACAGGGAAACAAACAACACTATACCGCCTGTCACACAAAGGGAGAAGCCTCGTGATAAATATATACAAGAAACTTAACGGAGAAGAGATAGGCATATCCCCACAACTAAACCCACTCTTTAGAAAGGACGCGTCCTATATGGACAAGGTGTACAGGAATATGATAATAGAGATGAACGACTTTATAAAACAACAACGACGTCGCGCTCAAGGATAACAGTGTACTGCTTCTCGTGAACGAACATACTGTGTCCAGCCGCTTTGTCGTAATAGATAGTGTCGCCCGCAGCAATAGCTCTCACGTCAGTGCCTGGTTTAACAACGCTACCCTTCTGGTATCTAAACCCAGAAGCATCTTCCTGAGAAAGGAGAAGGCCAGACTCTGTCTTTAAAGTCTCCTCTATTTTTTCTATAACTATATATTTACCAATCGGTTTCATCGTACTTGTCTATCGTTAAAGCTATATTAATAAAAGGAAGATATAGAACGTGAGAGATTACGTCTTCCAGATCGTAACTCCTTATGCCGATAAGGATACCCACATAGAGCCCTATATTTATTTCCCAAGGTCTCATGCGCGGGCGTGGGTTACAATAGCATTGGTGCTAAGGATAGTGGTGGCTACACTCACCGCGTTGATCAAAGCATTCTTGGTAACCTTAAGTGGATCGATAACACCCATCTTGTACATGTCCCCGTACTTCTCGTTCTTAACATCGAACCCATGGGTGTCGTCTATAAGATCGTCGTTGTCCATGATGCGCTCCCCATCCAACCCTGCGTTCTCCATAATCTGAAGCAGAGGAGATTTTAAAGCGTCATGTAAAATACGGTTGGCCAGATCCTCCTCCCTATAGTCACAGCTCTGCGAAGGGTCAGGAGCCAAACGCCATAACGCTAACCCCCCGCCTGGAAGGATGCCTTCCTGGAGGGCACTGCGCACAGCGCATACCGAGTCATCGACTCGGTCAAATTTTTCTTTCTGCTCGATGTCACTATCCCCACCAACATAGATGCATCCTATGCCGCCAGCTAAACTCGCGATACGCGTGTTGATAAAGTCACGCTCACCCTTGTTCTTAGTTCTCACCTGCTGCTCACGCAACTCCTCTACCCTAACGGTGCACTCTTCGCTCATGTCATTACCCGTAAGGATAACAGTAGAGTCTTTGCCTGCCACGACTTTTTGTGCATGACCTAAATCTTTTGGGAGGATAAGGCTAAGATCGTCGCCCGTCTTCTCAGAGAAGTACGTAGCCCCAACAGCCAAAGCAATATCCTGCATGAGCTCGTGCTGCTTGTATCCGAAGTTTGGGGGAGGGACGTTACAGAACTTTAATCCGTTCTTCATAACATTGGCCGCTAAAGTGTTTATCATATTCACGCTACACGTTCCAATGATAAGTAGCTTCTCATTCTTCTGAACCACATCCTTCAAGACAGTCTCGATCTGCATGATGTTATTTATCTCAGCATCGCATACTAAAATCTTCACATCCTCAAGCACACACTCATCCTTCTTATGGTTGTTGATGAACAAAGGGGAGCTATACCCACGGTCAACTTTAATACCCGTAGTAATGTCAGCATAGGTGTCTGCCGTCTGAGAACGCTCCACCGTGACAATGCCATCCAACCCAACCTCGTTATAGGTATCCGTGATAAGCTTACCCAAACTCTTATCGTTGTTCGCAGAGATAGTGGCTACATCCAAAAGCCTCTTGCCCGTAACCTTACGAGATCGCTTCTCTAACTTTTTAATAACCTCGTCAACCTTCTCTCGGATGATACCAATGACCTCCGTAGCATTCACGTCGCCAGACATATGCTCTATGCCAGAACGAACCAAAGCTTCCGTAAGAACAATAGCCGTGGTGGTTCCATCACCAGCAATGGAAGCTGTCTTGTTAGCAGCCTCCTTTACCATGCGTACAGCTATGTTCTCAACGGGATCGTATAGATCAATACTCTTAGCTACAGTGACCCCGTCCTTCGTGACAGTTAATCCGCCAAGGTGGTTTGTAGATTCAATGATGACAGTCTTGCCTCGTGGGCCCAGCGTACTCTTAACTGCTTTAGAGATAGCAGTGATCCCGCTGATAAGTTTTGCCCTGCCCTCTTCGTCGAAGGAAAGGTCTTTAGCAATATACCCTTGCTCTTGCATTTGAAATAAAATTAAAGTTAGTGGAACAAATGTATAACAAAAATTCTATACTGAAATAAATAACAAGGAAAAAGTTAACAGGGTATAGGCGATAACTATTAGATTCATTTTAAAATTAATTGGAGCGCAAAGATAATGTTAGTATGTTAAAGTTTCTCTCCACTAAACTACTATATATATTTACTACTTCTCTTTTCTTTTTTTTATTTATTTTATTGACTTTAAATTTAACATTTTAACATTAAAAGAAGTAAGAGATTAAGAACCAATAACTTAAGAGAAAAAAGATTAACATGAGATTAACATTAAAATGACCTTAACTAACATTTTAAGGTAAAAAAAAGGGAACCCGTTAAGATTCCCTCGATGAATGTGATGGGTATAGTGAATTAAAAATTCAACTGTCTGAAGTTTTTCATGTTCTCAGCTACCTCGATTCCCTCAGCAATCTGATTAACCTTGCGGTCATTATCTACCGCTCTTTTAATGCGAGCCGCTTTAGCGATTCCTGATTCTGATGGGTATCTGTCGTTGATCAGTCTACCATTCTTAACTCTTAATCCGTCTAAGTCTGTGAAATTTCTATCCATAGTTTCTTTGTTTGAGACAAAGGTAATAAAAAAATATTAGATGTCCTGGGGTTGAGGGTTATTATAGGTCACACACGAGGTATGCGTCTAAGGAAAGTGATTTGATTTCGAAGGGGGGGGTGATGTTTTCAAAAATTTCTTTGGAATGTTTCAGGTTTTCTGATTGGCTCGGCTCGGCTCGGCTCGGCTCGGCTCTCACGCTCGGCTCGTTCCTTTCCTCGTTCCGTTCTACGTAGTGATATGCTCCCTTTATGCGTCTCTCCTCTCCTCCTCCCCCTATATTGAAGGTGAATAACCTTGTTGAGAGAGAGAGAGACAAGGGATAAAACACCAACGAACACTGACATCCACAAACGATTCACATATTTCTTAAACTTTTTTCCTCAGTGTTTGCGGTAGTTGTAGAGCATTTATGCACATTTAGTAAAACTTTTATGCTAAAAAACTTGTGAGCATAGAAGTTATGCTATATATTTGCTCCATAGTTAAACATTTAATACTAATTTAATACACAATACCATGAAAGAGTTAAACGAGTTTTTAGGCAAGTTAGATGCTTGTAAGGTCTTAGGAAGAATCGACAAGAAGACCATCACTATCCTTTCTCCACAAGGAGATGAGTTGAGAGTCAGCTACTACATTAAGACTGACGAGAATGGTCTGATGAACGATGACCTTGTGTTCCAAGCAGTAATGACTGTAGGTACGGACAAGAGATGTATGGCGCATTTCGGAGCGACAAATGGCGCGGAGAACCAAGCGATTGTGAGATGGGTGCAATCTAAAGCAAGAGCGATTGAGAATGCTCGTGACGAGGAAGTGAGAGCTATAGATTCTGTAGTCACTCAATGGCTGAGATAGTAACACTGACGAGACCTGAATGGTCGAAACGTCGCGAGACGTCTGTTACAAATTTATTAACTAATACACAATACCATGAACGATTTTAGAGTAGTTAACTGCGGACAAAGAGATGTAGACAACATCAGAATTGAGGTGTACTACACCCCATCTGACGAGATGGTTGCATCAGGTCAGTACAATGTCCGCACGAATTGGGCTCACGTTACACGAGAGGAAGTGTACGAGAATATGCTTGGTTCAGATTGGGAGGATGAGATGCAAGAAGCTATCGAAGAGAGGACGATAGAGATAGGTTAACCAACAAGAGGAGTCAGTGCGTGACTCGGAAGGATTCGCTCCCTTCCTCCTTTCTAATTAACATTTAAATTAAACTGCATTATGTACAAAGTAATTATAGTAGACTCAAAAGACGTTTTATGGCCAATGTCTAAAACAGATTGCAAAAATATAGCTTTATCTATGGCTGTAGCTTTGAAAAATCAAGGCTTTGCAGCGGGAGTTGTATTTCCTGATGGCTCTATAAAAAATGTGAGCGCATAACAAATCAATTAATCTAATACCTATGACACATTCAGAACTAATAAAAGAACACGTCGCAACTAACTACCCTGATTACAACATCGACGAATGTATATCTCAGGGAGACAACGTAGAAATTTGCGAAAATGGAGACGTTCACTACAATTCATTCACAATCATTAAGACATACATAACACTTTAAGATGACTTTACAAGACAAAATTTACCACACGAACGAGATAGCTAATGCTATCCAACGTAGAGAGGAGTTCTACGACATTGTAGAGACACCTATTACTACTTTCTCTAAAGTAAGACACATCGAGTTACCTACACCACAAGTTGCGGGTACGATGACACAACAACGTAGCTATGCAGTCGGCAAAGCTATGGACATCATTGAAAGCATATCACTATGACAAACGAAGAACTAAACCAAAAACTACACAACGACACGTTTGATTTATGCGTTAAGAAAGATGTAAATGGCAAACGATACGACCTTGACAAATTTTGTGATATAATACCTAACGTCCTTGATGCCAATCTTTCAACGAATAAGGAGAACAGAGAGCTCAAGAGAGTGTTGAAGGTAGCTAAGATTGAGATGAAGATACAAGACCTTCAGAACGAACTTAAGAGGATAAATGCTAAGCAATGATAACATACGACATATCAATCAAGCGAGGCAATCGCTACATAACCAAAACCAAGACGTTCAACAACGACCTACACTTTTCAAGATGGTACGACAAGGTGAGCGCCTCAGGAGTAAAAATAATCGACACATTTAAGAAATCATGAAATACGCAAGACGATGCTCGATAACGGGCGAAGGAATGAACGAAGGTTGGTGCTGGGGAGATGGTATATTCTACACTAAGTATGAGAAGGATACCATAGCTGAACTACGCAATGACTACCCTGAGAAGAGTAATCTAACTGACGAGGGATTAATAGCTTGGGCGGTAGAGGAAGCGGGTGAACTTTATTGGACTGAATGGGAGGATGAGAGCGAATACCAATACGAAGAAGTTTACGGAATACTAATCGAGATACAATGAATATAACAAACAAAATTATAGCCTACGAGATGGGCAAGTTAAACGATGTTGATAGCTTAGAGTTATTCTCTGAGTTAATCAGATCGGGAATGGCTTGGACATTACAAGGTCATTATGGAAGGACTGCTACGTCTTATATAAACGAAGGATATATAGATGGAGATGGCAAAATAATCCACGACATAGTAGGTGATGACAAACCTATGTGTGCTAATTGTGGAGAGTATGAAGTAGAGGTTGAAGGTCAACCTTGCTCTAAAGAATGTCGCGATGAGTACATCGCAGACTGGTTAACTGAAAGATAAAATGAAAGAACAAATCAAAGGGTTAATTGAGTACGCCAAAAACCCAAAGTACTCAGAAGAGGGAGAGAACTATTTATCTGATGGGCAGATGTTAGATATTATCCTCGAACAATTAGAAAAACTAATACAATGAAAATTAAACTAAAAAACACTGACAAATACTATTATTGGTTCACTCAATTCTATCAACTCTACTATCAGTTTGAACCACCTTCTGACTACGAACATTGTCAAAAGCTATGGAAGAAATGGTGTAAATCTCAAGGGCTTCTCCCTTCATTAGGGATATTCCCTTTATTTGAAGAAGAGGAAAACAAGGAATGGTCTTTCTCCGAAGATATGGATATGTTTCTTATTGACATCCAAGAAAAAGAATATGAAGAAAGAAGCTTCGGATGGGAAGTAGATGAATTGTTAAGAGATATAAAAGAAGATAGTGATGAGTAAAGAACAGACAATCAAAGACCAAGCTAAGGTTATCAAAGAACTTTGGGGTGAGTTACAAACCCTCAAGCGCATACTGATCGATGAGTACCCATTGCAATGGCGTGACATACAAACCAAATTACCTCCGTGTGTCCAACAAGAGTAAATAAATGAACATATTACCCTTATGTGAACACATTCACCTAATAGCATAACTAAAAGTGAAAATAAAGCAAAAATAGTATGCATAAAACTTGCGTGTTCTACACTAAGTTTGTACCTTGCATTACTTAAATTTAATAAACATGAAGAAAGAAATATTTAACAACTATGCTACGGCGGTAGCGAAAGAATTTAACATCAGCGTACCAGAGATGTTCGAGGGTTCGAGGGCGAGGGAGTGTGTAGATGCAAGGTTCCTGCTCTACTACCTATGTATGGAGAGACCTATCCGCACCTCATATATACAGAGGTATCTCAAAGAAAAGGGATTGGATATATGTCACTCTACTATCCTTCATGGATATAAAAAAGCTAAGGCTTTGGTAGAGTCTGATCCCGACTACAAAAATTTAGCTAAACAAATTTCTCGTGTATAGTTACACCGACCTTTATCATCAAGCTATAAAGGACAGAAGGTCGTGCTATAGGAGGGATGATAACAAAGAGTCTATACTTTCTTACGGCATGATGCTACACAAGTATAAAGACCTTATCACTATCCTCAACACTACGAAAGCTGGGGGCTACTATGCTGACGCTACGTCAGACGAGTTAGAATATCTTTTCACTCATGGATGGCGCAAGGGTGTCCTTATGATAGCTATAGATAACTACACAAGGAAGTTAGACGTCATCGAGTTTAAGATACAGAACGAGATGAACACTCGCAAGAACGATAAGTTTATTCGGGGGTTAAAGAACTCACGAGATAAGCTACTACTAAAATATACTAAACGCAAATCAGAATTAAAATCAATTAAAAATGAAGAATAATATTTACAAACAACTATCCTCTATCAATATCAAAGGAAAGGTAGAGAAGAAAGGTAAGCACGACTATATGTCTTGGGCTACCGCATGGCATCTAATCAAGAGTGAATACCCACAAGCACAACGTAAGGTATACGAGTGTGAAGAGACTGGGTTAAACTTCTTTACCGATGGAAGGACTGCTTATGTAAAGGTGGGAATAACTATCGAAGGCATAGAGCATGTAGACTACCTACCCGTTATGGACTTTAGAAACAAGTCTATCCTCTTGGATAAGGTTACCTCTATGGATATCAACACTACGATACAGAGGTCTACTGCTAAGGCTATAGCTATGCATGGATTAGGACTCAGTCTATGGATTGGGGAGGACTTAAACAAAGTTATCTCTGAGCCTACTCCTACCCCTAAGAAAGCCACCAAGAAAGAGGCTACCTCTTTAATTTTAGATATAGGTGATGAGAATTGGGCAAAAGTTCTTAAGTTTGTCGCCGCCAATAAAGAACTTGGGTTACCAAAAATCGTCAAGACTTTGGAGCAGAAGTATAGCATCAAGGCTATGGTAAAAAAGGAATTAAGTAAGCACGTATGATGAAGGAGATCCTTGCAAAGCTACAGATAGATGAGCATTATTACGGAGAGTTCGGTCAGCAATGGCTATCCAACTCCAACATATATACTCTTCTCAACGAGCCACACCTCTTTGGTAAATCTAAAGAGATGACTAAAGCTATGCTTATCGGGAGGTACTTCCATACCGCTATGCTTGAGCCTGAGAAGCTATCTTCTCCTGAGTTTAGTTCTATAGACTCTGGCAGTCGCAACACTAAGATATATAAAGATGCTATCAACGAGCAAGGCGTAGCCTTACGTATGCTTACCAAAGAAAAGGAGGCTACGGACTGCGCTATCTCTAAGATGAAAAGCAACTTAGACTTCTATGATGCCATCTACCAAGAGGAGAATACGTTTGAAGTTCCTGCGGTGACAGAGATTATGGGCTTGAAGTGGAAGGGTAAGGCAGATATTGTTACGCCTGATATCCTTATCGATCTCAAGACCACCTCCAATATCCGCGACTTCAAATACTCAGCGCGTAAATACAACTACGATAGCCAAGCGTATATCTATCAGCAGTTGTTTGATAAACCTTTGGTGTTCTATGTGGTAGATAAACTCAGCCTTCAGTTAGGCGTCTTCTATCCTTCTGAGAACTTCCTTGCTAATGGTAGGGATAAGATTGAGAGGGCTATGGAGGTATACAACACCTACTTCGCTGAGGGTTCAACAATAAGTATCGATGATTACATTCATAAAGAAACTCTTTAAGAGTAAAAACAATAGTGTAGTGTGGTTGAAAGTTCCAACCAACCTTACTACACAAGCCGAAAGAGATCGACTCATGGAGGCTACTACAGATAAGTTGGAGCAAATAATTTATAAATCATTTTAATTATGGCAGACGAAAAAATTTATGTCGGCAATGGTATCTCTAAGTTTGACGGAGACCAGGTAGAGTTCAGCTTAGATCTAAGCAACCCAGCAATCAAAGAACACATGTTCGAGTTTAATGGGAAGAACTATTTAAAGTTAATTGTGGGGGCTAAGAAGGATGGTGCTGATGAGTATGGAAAGACTCATTGGGTACGCATCAACACTTGGAAGCCTGACGAGAAGAAGGCTGCTCCTTCCAAAGCTAAAGCTGAGGAGGAGGAGATGCCATTCTAAACCACAGGTTGAGGAATAAGGAAGGGGACTTCGCGTCCCCTTTTCTTTCTCCTTTCCAATGTTAAAATGGTAAACTACTACCCCTCTTCTACTTCTTATATAAAAAAATCAAATCCCTCTCTTCTCTTTTCTCTTTACCCTTACTTTTATATTAACATTTTAACATTAAAGAAGATAAAGAACTAATAGTAAGAGAGTTAAGTAAAATTAAATTAACATTAAATCAACATAGAGTATGTCAAAAGTTACTATATTCAAAGACATTAAGGATACCGAGCAGCCTTTCTACCGGGAGGCGGTAGTTATCCTAAGCAGAATTAAAGAAGGATCAAGTAAGGACTTGGTTAAAAAGATCCGACAAGAGAAAGATAAGTCGGCAAGGAATTTATTAAAGCAGTCTCTTCCCGCTATATGTTTCAGTGGGATGTTCACCAAGAGAACGGACTCTGCTATATCAGAACATAGTGGTTTAATATGTCTTGACTTTGATGGGTACAAGACTAATAAAGATATGCTTCAAGAGAAGGAGAGGCTGTCTAAGGACAAGCACGTATACTCTGTGTTTATTTCTCCAAGCGGCAATGGGTTAAAGGCGGTGGTAAAGATTCCAACAGAGGTTGATGACCATAAAAAATACTTTAACTCTTTAGATGTTCATTTCAACAGCCCAAACTTTGATAAGACTTCAAAGAATATATCGAGGGTGTGTTATGAATCTTACGACCCACTCATTTATATCAACGAGCTATCCAGTGTATGGGAAAAGATTGAGGACGTTGAATACCAGGAGGTAGTGAAGTATAAAGATCGCCCTACTATACCTATCACTAACGAGAATAAAATTGTAGAGATCCTTCTCAAGTGGTGGGATAAGAAGTATGGCATGACAGATGGAGAACGTAACAACAACATATACGTATTGGCTTCAGCATTCAATGACTTCGGGGTGAATCAAAACTTAGCCGAGTATGTCATGGGTAACTACGCTACTGAAGATTTCTCTTTGGATGAGATCCTTAGAACCATCTCCTCTGCCTACTCACATAAACAAAACTTCGGCACTAAGTATTACGAGGATGAGGATAAGGTCAACCATATAAAACAAAAGTTCCGTCAAGGTGTCAGCAAGAAAGAATTGAAGGAGCAGTTGGAGAAGGAAGATATATTGGTTGACGATCTCGAGGGTGTTCTTCTTAGGATAGAGGACGAGAACGCTAAGCAAAAGTTCTGGACCAAGTCAGAGAAGGGTGCTATAAAAATTATACATATAGATTTTAAAAAATTCTTAGAGGAGAATGGGTTCTATAAATTCAACCCGGAGGGTAGTAAGAACTATGTCTTTGTAAAGGTTACCAACAACCTCATCGACCACACTTCAGAGAAAGAGATAAAAGATTTTATCCTCAGCTATCTCTTGGAAGAGGATGATACCAGTATATACAACCACTTCGCTGACCAGACCCGATACTTCCGAGAGGAGTTTCTTACACTGCTATCTTCTATAGACGTCTTCTTTATTGAGGACACCCTCGATGCTTCTTATCTTTACTACAGAAATTGCGCTGTTAAAATTACTAAAGAAGAGGTCACCCCTATAGACTATATAGATTTAGGGGGGTACGTATGGAAGGATCATGTCATAGACAGGAACTTTACCATATGCGATGTGATTACTTGTGATTTTCAAACCTTTGTAAGCAACGTCTCGGGAGGTGATGATAAGAGGACTCGTTCTTTTTTCTCTACCATAGGGTACTTGCTTCATGGATATAAGAATCTCTCCTACTGTCCAGCCGTTATACTAAACGATGAGGTTATCTCGGAGAACGGAGACCCAGAAGGGGGGACGGGTAAGGGCTTGTTAATGAAGGGTATCTCGGAGATGAAGAAGCTGGTGGTGATAGATGGAAAGTCTTTTGATTTCTCTAAGTCTTTTGCCTACCAGTTGGTTTCTGCTGACACTCAGATACTGTGCTTCGATGACGTCAAAAAGTTCTTTGATTTCGAGAGGTTGTTCAGTGTGGTTACAGAGGGTTTAACTTTAGAAAAGAAGAACAAGGACGCTATCAAGATTCCTTTCAGTAAATCCCCGAAGGTAGCTATCACTACCAACTATATAATTAAAGGCAGTGGAAACTCTTTTCAGCGCAGGAAGTGGGAGTTAGAACTCTCGCAGCACTACACTAAAGAGTTCACCCCTTTGGTTGAGTTTGGAAAACATTTCTTTGGAGAGTGGGATGATAACGAGTGGTGCCAGTTCGATAACTTTATGATCAGTTGTCTTCAGTTATACTTAGAGAAAGGTTTACTAAGGAGTGAGTTTAAAAACAAGGATTATAAAACATTCTTGCATGCTACTTCAACTGATTTTGTAGAGTGGTGTGATATTAAAGACGACTCTAATAGTTTGCTTGTTGAGAATGAAATCGTTCACGTTAACACGTTGTACTACAACTTCATAGAGGAGTGCCCCGACTACGGCCCACGAGGCAAGATGGCTATCTCACGCCAGCATTTCTTCAAAAACTTAGTGGCTTACAATGTATATAAGTATAAGTGTAAACCCTTTAGCCCTGTTAGAGACTCAATAGGTAAAAGGATACAGTTTGTAAACGCAAGTTTCTATCTTAAACAAGGGAAACTACTATGATAAAATTTAGAGACTACCAAACAGATATCATAGAGAAAGCCTCTAAGATTATCTCACGCCATCGCTTTGTATACTTAGCTATGGAGGTAAGGACGGGTAAGACACTTACAAGTTTAGGTATAGCTGAGAGGATAGGCATGACTAATGTTTTATTTATCACCAAGAAGAAGGCTATCTCCAGTATCGAACATGACTATGAGCTATTAAACCCAGGCTTTCGGCTCACCGTAATCAACTACGAGTCTTTACATAAACTTCCTACCAGGGGGTGGGATCTTATTGTTGCTGATGAGGCTCATGGCATGGGTGCTTTCCCTAAACCAAGTGGTAGAGCTAAGAGGTTTAAAGAGTTTATCTTTCACTCCAATCCTTATGTCATCTTACTGAGCGGGACACCCACTCCAGAAGCCTACTCGCAGATGTACCACCAGGTATACTCTATCCCGAACAACCCCTTCCGTAGGCACAAAAGTTTCTATAAGTTTGCTCATGAGTATATCCATGTAACGAAGCTTAAGGTTGGCGGCATGTTTGTTAACGACTACTCTCGCGGATCGGAAAAGATTATCGAAGAGATGAAACCATACACCATACGCTTCACTCAGAAGGATGCGGGGTTCGTGGTTGATACCAAAGAACACATCCTTGAGGTTGATATGTCTGACACTATTAAGGGCGTTATAAAGACTCTTAAAAAAGATTTGGTAGTGCAGGGTAAGGATGAGGTTATCTTGGCTGATACAGCCGTTAAACTTATGACTAAGGTACATCAGCTATGCAGTGGCACTGTAAAGTTTGAGAGTGGAAACTCTAAAGTATTAGATCTTACCAAGGCTAAGTTTATAAAGAAGCATTTCAAGGGTAAGAAGATAGGGGTGTTCTATAAATTCAAGGAAGAGCTGAACGCTTTGAAGGAAGTCTTTGGTGATGACCTATGCACAGAGCTGCCTGACTTTACGGACTCGGACAAGCACATAGCCCTTCAGATTGTAAGTGGGCGCGAGGGTATCTCATTGCGTCAGGCTGATGCTTTGGTATACTATAACATAGACTTCTCAGCGACAAGCTATTGGCAGTCAAGAGATCGTATGACCACCAAGGATAGATTAAAGAATGATGTGTACTGGATCTTCAGTAAAACCGGGATAGAGCACGAGATATACAAGGCTGTCATAAAGAAAAAGGACTACACTTTAAACCATTTCAAGAGAGATCTATTAACTTTGTAAACAGGATGAAAAAAATAGGAAGCTTAGAGATTACACGATACCACTACGAAGTTGTAGACGGGGAACCAAAGATTATTATATCGATGGTTAAAGTGTTAGACACTGAAGGGAAGTACATAAAGTTTGCTAAACTAAAAGAGGTTGAGTCATTCTTATCAAAGTACCCCGTAATATTTAAACCACTAATAAAATAAATTACTATGTATAAAAAACCAAATTTTACAACACTATCAGACCTAAGTAAGATAGTGAAGACACACTCAAAAACTGAACTTAAGAGAATTGCACACAGGATAGACGACTTAGCTCTTCGACCACAAGATAGGCGTAGGTTAGGTGTGGCTGAAGGTACAGTCCTGATCTATAACGAGGACGACACTGAGTTAATAGATGTAGCGTTTCATGATACCTATATACTAAACATAATAAAGTATATAGAAGAAGGAAAGGAGGTATTAGATCTACCTATTAACCCTTATGTTACAGAATGACAGAGCAGCAAATCCAATCTAAACGTATCAAGCAATTAGAATCTGAAGGGTACTACGTAATTAAATTAATTAAAACAAACAAGAATGGGATACCAGATTTGATAGCCATCCCTCCCGACTGCGGAGTAATTTTCTCGGAGGTAAAAACATCTAAGGGAAAGTTGTCGAAGCTACAGGAATATAGACTACAAGAATTAGAAGCACATGGAGTTACCACAGAAGTATATAGAGGTTAAAGAGTTCGATGTATCAGATGCTTTCTTTGATAAGCTTCAGGAGATCGGACTGGAAACGGCGGTAGCTATTTCTAAATCTATATCTCACAGTCAGATAGAACTCCCTGATGATGACCGCATCTCCCACACTATAGGGGGTGTTGCTTCTACTTATCATGAAGACGTTCCTTTCTCTATAAAATTTATTAAAATAGAATCCGAGGTTGTATTGCTTACCGATATAAATCTAATCAGTATGGATGAATACTTAGACCTCATTAACTTAAATTTATATATCAAAAATTATGATGAACACACAACGAGTGGCGCTCCTGAAGGAGATAGTGAACCAAGCCTTTGAACTGAACGTAGACCACAGGTCACGCAAATCGGAATATATTATGGCTCGCGCTATCTGTTACAAGATCTTGAAAGAAGAGTGTCAGATGACTTCTGCCTTTATAGGTAGACAGTTTAATAAAAACCACGCAACGATCTTACACAGTATAGAAGAGTTCCCATGGATGCTTAAAGCTGATAAGGAAATGGAAAGAACCTACCGTAAAGTATTAGATAGATGGCTGAGTAAGTCTGCGGATCTGCCTGATGTTAACCCTGTTATGTTGAAAAAAGATTTGAGAAAGTTGGAGGAGAGAAATAATCTGCTTAATTTAGCGTTGCTTGAGGTTAAAGAACAGGTAGATAAGTTAAGTAAAGACAACAAAAAATACTTTACTTTAGTTAAGAAGCTTGAGAAAAGTGTACCTGAAGATAGATTAAAAAGAATCGAGAAGAAAATATACGACATCATCAATGGTTTTATCTGATTGCAAATACACTATAGAAGATATAGATAAGGTGGTAGAGTTCTCCACTTGGAGTCTTAAGAAAAAGATAGACACCCTACTTCGTATTGACTGTATTATGTATACCAACTTAGGTATAGACTCTACTAAAAGCGAAAGGTTAGAGACTAAACGTCGCTCTCGATCTATATATAAAGCCATTAAAAAGTTAGACGAGGTGACAGGTCGAGCGCTTTTAATTTCTGAAGACAAACCCTAATGCCTGTACACCCCGACAATAAGGTTACTATACAGCATATAAACTATGTGTCCAATCTCATCCACGACTATGCCGACACCCTGTACGAGGGGTTGATGGACAGGGAGTATGATGAGGTAAAAGAAGAGGCACAAAAACTTATCAAGTTGTTAGCCGACCTTCTCGCATCCTTAGCTGAAGAAACCTAATGGTCTCGTAGCTCAACTGGATAGAGCACCTCCCTTCTAAGGAGGCGGTTTGGGGTTCGAATCCCTGCGGGATCACAACTAATCACCCATGGCTTACAAAAATAAAGAGGACCAGGCTGCGTGTTCTAAAAAGTTTTATGAAGAAAACAAAGACAAGATAAAGTCTAACGTAAAGAAAAGGAACGCAGCTCAGAATATAAGGAACCGTGCTTACATCAAAAAAATAAAGATGGCTTCGGGATGTATAGACTGCGGGGAATCTAATTATGTGGTGTTAGACTTTGATCATGTAAAGGGGAATAAGATTAAAAATATATCAGCTATGGTACACCAGTCTTACTCTATTAAAACTATACAAAAAGAAATAGATAAGTGTGAGGTGAGATGTTCCAACTGTCACCGAGTAGCTACCCATAACCGACGAATAGAAAAACAAAATGAAGAAACCAATAGCTAAAGAACTACATGCGTTTGCACAAGAGATAGCCAGGCGCTACTCACGTACAGATCGAGAGGGAAATGTGAACAATGAAAGCTTCCAGGTCCAGGACGTTATCCCTATGTCGGACCACACGGCTGTCATAAACTTTGTTAAGAGCACGGGCAAGATAGGCGTAGCCTTCTGCTACTATATCAACAGGGGTGCATCCAAGGGATGGAAGTACTTCTTCCCCACCGACTCTCATGTCAGTGGGTTCCAAGCATTCTTTATATACAAGACCGAGGCGGAGCGTAAGAACTACGACAAGAACTTCTAACGTCTCCCGCGTTTGTCCCTATCTTTTCTTCTTTTTTCCTCTTCCCTTTTCTTTCTACTGGTTTCAGTATCTCTTTCAGCATCCCTTTCTTCTCGAGTTTTAGGGGCTGACTGTGTGTCCCTTTCATTACCTTCTATTACGTAATCACTGTAGTTAAGCAGTCTCAATATAGCTTCTTGTGTGTCAGAAGCTGATGCTGCTTTCTCAATATTCTTATAGAAGCGAGTGATATTATACAGTGGTATTCTCCCTGCTAAAGCCAGCTCACCTATACGAGTAGTCATGCGAATGAAAGCCTCTTCTTTTTTCTCAGGATCTTTTAATCTATTCCACTTAAGGTACTGCTCATTGATCTCTCCAAACGCATCGAACACAGGTAGAGTCCCTACATCTTTTCCATAAGTCCTTCCTGCTAACGTGTTAGATAGTCCTTGTAAGATATCTCCTACGAGGAAGAGAGAGTTGAAGTTACCTAAGATAGCTGCCCTGGCTATATCTTTATTGTCTTCTTCATCCCATCCCGCAAGACCCATACCTGCTGCTACAAACTGGAATCCTACAGGCATCATCACATGATACATCAAGAATTTATTTAACCCACCCATAAACTGCTTAAGGTTTTTATCTCTAAACCCTCTACGCATATTGCGGAGTCCAGACATTTCTTTTCTAAGGTATTGCTTAGGAGAAGTCTTAAACATATTAAGCGCTCTATTAAACGGAGAGCTTGTCTGGAAGTAATCCTTATCTGTCACATCCATAGACTGCTGAGTAGACTTTGTGTCTGACTCAAACTTACGCACCGCATAATCTATAGCCTCTTGAGGGGTAGCTTGCGGATTCTCTCGCATAAACTCAGCCTTATAGTAGGAGTAGTTAGGCATACCTCCTAAGTATATAGCGGTTATATCACCCGCCTTTACAAACCCCATCATGAGATTAACAAAGAAACTCCCCGCTCCTTTAGTGAATACCCCTGACGCTGGGTCACTTCCGTCTAATCCTTTAGCGCTGTATGCCTCTATAGACTGACGTATATCTGTAGACAATCTATCTTGTAAGTACACAGAGTTCTCACGTATCTCGTTAAAGACTTTTAAAAACTCTGTCTTATTCTTAGCTGCGTAGTAAAGGTAGTTACCTGCTCCAATATCTAAAGCGTATGTAGGTATAGAAGTCAACTGCTTGATAGCAATGTTAGGAGATATACCTAACCTTGTCGTAGCAAACAAGTTGTTCATAGAGTTAACGAAATCATTACCTCTCTCTGTTTGAAGACCACGGTTAGCAATGTTCTTTATTGCATGGTCTATCATATCCATAGTCACCTCCCCCTTGGCATTAGTGATAGCCTTACGCATGAGTGGATTGGTAAAGAGTTTATTTATATCCCTAATTGTAGGGCCCACGTTAGCAAACCACTGCATGTCTTGAGAGTAAGTTACTAAAGCGTTCATCATATCTACAGGCATGATAGGCTTTGACCTTGCTTGTCTCATCTTAGTAGACGCTGCGGCTACTTGACTATTCGCTTGAGGAGACCTACCCTTCTCTCCTAAAAGATCTAATGGTTGGATAACCTCTCCCTCTCTATACATCCTCCCTCCATAGTTTTCATTCCAAGGTAAATCCGTGCGGTATATATTTTTATATGCCTCATTAATTTCAGGATACATAGAAGGGTAGAACTCATTCATCTGCCACTCAGCCATAGCTACCACACCTTTTCCTGCCCACTCTACCAACTCATCCATCGTTTTCTTATAGTCTTCCCCTAAGAGAGACTTCATATTTTCAAAGGCGGGGACGTTAGCTGGGTCTTTCATCTGCATATACAGATACCCCACTTGGTTCTTACTTAGAGTAATAGCTTTCTCGCCCTTTACTCTTTGTAAGTTTTTCTTATTTTTTCTTGTCGGGTTAGCATCATACTGATCCTGTGCTTTTTTTACAGCTTCAGGGTTAGTGTATATCCCCTCTACTACTTGCTTAACAGAGTTGTCTTTATTTATTTTACGCCACTTCTTCCCATACACCTCCTTCATCTTCCCGCTCACCGCCTTCTTCGTCTCCATCATGCGCTTCTTATATCCACGTATGCCTTCATTCAAACCTTCATACACCAGCTTACGGGCGTTCCCTCCAAGCAATACCCCTGGAGCTTCGGCTATCCTTTCCATCAGTCCCTCTATCGTTTCTGACTTTACAAATATGTTCTTCGGGTTTAAGCTTTTAATAAACTTCACCACTTTATTGTCATTGGCTTTCGTAGCTTCAGCGCTACGCTTCAAGTCATCGGTAGCCTCGTTGATTTCGTTAACCACATCAGGATCATTAACATCTACATCCCTGCCCGTAACATCTTTAAATACTTTTGCAAACTGCTCATTGTATTTAGCGTGAGCGGCTTGCAGTTCCTCTTTAAACATCTCTCTTCCCTCACCTATAATCCCACTTAACATTTCTTCCGCCCTACTTAACGACTCCACCTTGATGACATTAGTGTCATCCATAAGTTTAGAGTTATTGATAGACATAACGATCATTAAGTCTACCATATCGTTCCTGTCTTGATCCGTCTGGTCTACCTTTTCAGACAGTGCGTTAAACATTTCATTAAGAGATTCATTACTCTTTACTATATCATCCGCCGTAGCCGCATCATCTGTCACCACTTCTTTTATAGCAGCCAGTCTCTTGCGCGTTTCGTTATCTATCTTCACCCCTTTCAAACGTCCCGACTGTACCACCTCATACTTCCCGTTGAGTATAGATTCTATCTTCGCATCCAACGCTTTCACCTGGCGCTTAGTCACTATATCTACCACCTCATCCATGAGGTTGGATATATTTTTCTTATCCGCTTTCGTTACCTTTCCTAATAGATTCATTAGCTCTGACTTAGAATAGGTCGACCCTTTAATCGTAGGTAAAGCCTGGCGTATAAAGTTTCTTAGGTCCCGCTTCACTGCTTGCAGATCCATCCCACCTCTCCTTCTCTCCATCATCTTCTGCCTCATCTCTCTTATTCGAGTGTTCATCCCCTTGGTAGGGTTCACCCCCAGAGCTTTTTGCATATCGATAATCATCTGAGTCTGCTGGTCTGTCTCCTGCTTCCTCTTCCCACTCTCGGCTATATACTCTGGCTGCTTCTCTAAAAACTCTATCGTCTGGTCCATTATCTCCCTCTCTGAGATCCTGTTACTTTCTTTCCTTTTATTATTTCTCGCGTTCAACTTATTCATAAACTTCTCTACCCTCGCAAAGAGTTTCACCCCTACCCTGGCACCACCTTCTATATTACCAAAACTTACAGGCATCTGACGGAACATATCCGCATCGATAGCCATCATCTTATTTACCTCCTTTACCTTTTCTTTCTTTATCCTTACGAGATAGTCTTTAATCATTGCGTCGGAGAAGTTATTCTCCCTTCCGAACTTAATGATATCTTCCACAGTCATATTCTTGTTGAATATCTGTGTCTTTATATCTCCCTCTATAGCCTGGGTCTTTATAGGAGCGTCGTCTGTGAGGACGTCGAAGTTATACCCCACACTATACTTTACTTTCCCACCCTTAGTTTGTATCTCGCTATAGTAGTCCTCTAATTTATTGTTCACCTCTACCTCTCCCGTGATGGGATTCCTTTTCCCCTTGTCTTTACCTGTGGTATACAGCATCCCCTTGCTGTGGGCTACGGACTCTTGTCCATACTTCTTCCCTATCTCTATAGCGTCTGCCTCGCTTATATCAGGCACGAAGAAAGACTTCTCTGGCCTACCGTACTTCCCGCCTATCTTCACCGCATCATAACCCCTTGCCTCAAGCTCTGCCTCTAACTCTTTATTCCTTATAGCATTCTCCTTCGCTGACATGGTCTTGTTCGCAGGGTTCTCCGCCGTCATATGTGCGAAGCTTCCCTCACCTTGAAGGGCCGCCTCTATCCTTGCTACAAACTCTCTTTTAGTTTGCTTGATCGGAGGTATAGCCTGTGTCTTTATACCCGTTTCCTGTAATTGTTTTTTAAAGCTTTCAGCAAGCTTTATATCTACTACATTAAAAGCATTGAGGTCTTGGAGTACCGACTCTGTGTTCTCAGTAGAAAGCTTTTCCCAATCATTAAAAACTCCTTGGTACTCTGGGTTGTTCTTAACAAGCCTCTCAAAAGCTGCACGATTTATTTCACCTCCTTTAAACAACTCTGATTCTTTCGTCTTTCTAAAGTCTATCGAACCTTCCTTATCTATTATATTTTTAGCCTCACTAAATCCTCTTGCTATACTTTCTCCCGTTGCGTTAGGATCCATTAAAACGTCCTCCTCAAATTGCGTAAGCGCTGGAGATGTTATATCTTCACTAATGGCAGGTATAATAAGTTCTTCAAATGCCCTAAGTTTTTCTTCTATAAGGTCTTTGTTTTTTAAAGAAGCTATATCCTCATTGATTTTTTCTAAAACAAGATCAACATCAAGCTCACCGTTTTTATCCGTGTACTTCCCATATTGATACATTAAATCATCGCTATAAGCCTGCGTCTTTATACCTTCAGTCTGCCCTTGGAATTTGCCCTCTACTACAGATACATTACGTACTGCGTATGGCTTACCTGACTTCTGAACCAAAGCTTTTCCTCCAGCCTCTCTGTTTTTAGGGAGGTGTAGGATAGGTTTACTTCCGTCCTTCATCCTTACATGCCATGGGTAGCTCTTGTGATCTCCCTTTACAACCTCTACCTCTCCATCCACTTCTATAACAGCGTATACATCTCCAACACTTAACCCTTTAGTCAGCTTCTCCGCAGCAACTCCCGCCACTAAATCTACTAATCTCTGCGACTTAGGAGTTTTGGTAGCCCCTACACTTTTGTTTGGATCGCCGCCTAAAAATTGAACCACTTTAGGGCGCAACTCTTTGGGTAAAGACTTAGCTATTTCTCCCACTATAGACTCTACTATATTGCCTCTCTTTTCAAAAGTCGTAGTCGAAGGGTCTGAGAAATACTCGTTTACATCGGCCTTTAATTTCTTAGAACTCCCACGTAAATCAATCTCTCCCCCCGCTCTCTTTACCGCTGAAGAAACCGCAGCTCTAAAATTGGACGGAGATACCAATCCCTCGTCCAACATAGAATCTAATATAGCTAAGGTAGAGTTTACTCCTGCAGCGCTACTTACTAATTTCTTATCCGCGCCTTTCGTTAAAGTGAGGTATCCTTTTCCTCCATTTTCTTTTAACCCTCGGTTAATGCCCTCAGCAATTCTTTTAGCTGGATCTTTTTTCGCTGCCGCCCAGACTTCACCATATTTAGTTACGAAGAACACACCTCCCCCACCTTCGAAGATAGGTTTACCGTTTAAACTTATCTCTCCTACGAGCATATCGTCTGGAGAAGTAATAACTGTGTCTTTACCTTTCAAGAAAGAAACATCATCAGGCTCCGTAATTAGCCCTTCTTTAATCATCTGAGCTACCTTCTCCTGCTGAGTATATGACACTTCAAAAGCTCCTATAGCCTGTGTCTTTAAAGCGCTGGCTGGTTCACTTACTTTCTGCCCTCCCTCTATCTCTGTAACAGCCTGTGTCTTTACACCGTCCGACTCCACCAACTTAATAAGCATACCTGCGGGACCTGCGTTTAAGTTAGTTAAAGCTTTCGAAGGGGCAAACGATTCCTTTCCTGTCCCAGGCTTCTTCCCATAATCATAAAAATTAGGGTCATTTTTTTGCAAAGCGTTTATAGCAGACGCTATATTTTGTGGGATGATACCCCCCATTCCTGCATTAACAGTGTGGGCTTCATTAAGTTTTTTTATAAATCGAGAAAAATGCTCGTTATTACTAACGGACTTATAATCCCCTCCTAAATAATCTCCTTTAAGGACCGTAAATCCTACCCCCCATTTTGTTCCCGGGAGTTCTTGAACCATAACTTCCATAAACTTTTTCTCCCCCATGTCTTCTCTTAAGACCTCATGGCTTGGGGTAATTTCAAAAGTAAACTTCTGTCCAACCAAATCATTAATGTTTTTTCCCTGTAAACTCGGTGAAGTTCGTGCCGCCTGTTCAGCATCAGCAGCCCCTGGTTTATCATTACTATTATATTGAACTACATTCTTTGGGTCTATTGCTGTGTCTGACACAACCGGCTTGGACTCCACCTGCGGAGCTGGCGCAGACTCTCTTGCAGGCGTAGGCTTCCTTACAGGTGCAGGTTTGTCTACAATCTTTCTACCTGCCGCTCCATCAAACGTCTCAATAACCCCGTCATCTTCCAGTTGATCAAGTACTTGTCCCCCTTCTTTATAGTTTAACCCAAACTTTTTTCGTATCTGTGATAAAGTTATTCTCTTTTCTTTAAGCTTTGAAACAAAGTCTTTTGCCTTTTGAAGTACGGCCTTAGCTTTGGGCTCAAGGGTTTGTCGCTCTGTAACCTGCGTGTCACGCTCACCTTGAACCCTTTCTTCTGTCCCCAGCACAGCCACATCCGCCTCTGTAATCTCCTGACCTTCAGACACTTTCTCAGCTATCGTGTTTAGTAAATCTACTACATCACGATCTGCCTGAGCCAATACCTCTTGCGGAGAGAAGCCAAAGATCTGAGCTATCTTAGCTAACCATTGCTTAATAGCAGTTTGCTGAGGAACCTCTAATTTGGAATATGTCTCCGATAAGAACCCTACAAACTCCGCTAAGAACTCTTCGTCTTGCACGATGGCTTTATCTCCATCAAATATCTGAGCGTACCTTTCTAATTCTAATACCTGCTCTGGCGTTAGGTTGGTGCTTTTATTTATACCTTCCCTTAGAGATTTAATTAAATCTTTTGTAGCGGCTTGTATGTTTACCTCGCTTCCAAACCTATCCTTTAATATAGCGTGGAATACTTCGTGACCTATAGTTCTGCCCGTAGCTTTGGGCATATTTATATGTATGGTATTAGTGTTAGGATTAAAAGCCCCCCGAGAGTTTGTGCTTACGTTATCTTTATACGAAGCTTCGCTCCTGTGCATAACTATCTTTAGCTTCGGGAACAACCTCTTCACAGACTTTAAAGCTTTATCCACTCTTTCCATCAACATCTCTTCATGTTGCTGGGGTGTTTCATTAGGGTTCTCTCTCCTGAAATTTTCCGATCCATAATGCGAATCTGTTTCCGTCTGATCTACTACGGTAAGGTTTTCACTTACCTCTACACCAGGTTGCGCTGGAGCCATAACAGGGTTTCCTTCCGCATCAATATCTGACACCACTTCTACGGAAGTTTCTTCCGCAGCTTCCGTTACATTACGGCCACGAGTTCCGTCGCCTAAATTTACAGGGCTATCGGTTAGCCCCGCTAAAAGATCCTCGAGGTCTCCCGCTCCTTGTTCTATTTCCTCCTGCGTCGCTTCGGTAGCCCCTTCGGTTTCGCTTTCACTTTCAACGGTAACTCCCCCGGTGGTGTCTCCCTCTCCCACAGCTGCGCCATCTTGGGTTTGTTCTTGTACATCCACTTCCGTTGTGCTTGACTCTTGAATGGCATCTTGTTTTTCTTTTAGTAGTTGTTGTCTTTGCTTTTCTATATTTTCCTCCGACTCTAAAATCACCTCCATCCCATTTCTCTCTCGGATATTATTCTCCTGCTTTAAATCTGCTACGGCTTCCTCAGTAGTCACCTCTACAACAGCCTCTACGGCAGGCTCTTGTCTTCTACTGTATATCTCATCGAGCTGAGATTCTATTTCTTTTTTTCTATTCTTCTTTGCTCGCGTTAAACCGCCGCTTACCTTATCTAACTCTGTCTCTAACTCAATAGCCGCTTCAGCATCTTCTGCCGAGAGACCATCTAAATCTTCACCAAGCTGTTCCATCTTGGCTTTCTTTTGCTTAAGCTTATCCTTCCTATCCTCCGCCATTCCCTTCAACACTTGGTCTCCTTTTATCTTTAACTTCATCCCAGCAAACGTAGCATCATCGGTCTCCTCGATAATCTTTACCATCTGCTCAAAAGTTACAGGAGCGTTATCGGGTCCCATAGTATACTTACCGCTTCCTGCCACATTACGTAGCATAGTAATGGCTGACCCAGGTCCCCCGCCTACTATCTCAAATCCTATCTCTGCCGCATCCATCTCTTGCCCTACAAGCCCTCTTGCAGTGGCCTCTCCTACACCACCACCCAAACCTTCTACCACGGTAGACGCACCTAAAGCTTTAAGGTTAGCTCTCTTTGCTGTCTTCCCCGCTGTAATAGCAGCTCCACCCACATTTTTAAAAATCTTCCCTGCAATACCTCCCGTAAAAGCATCTATAATTCCTATCGTTGCACCTCGTCCTGCGGATTTAGTACGAATATTAAACATAGCATCCTCATCCTGTAGTATTTTACCTACGTTTTTTTCATTAAATTCTAACCCCCTTTCAGAAAGCTCTTCTTGAAGAAACTCCGAGAAAGAAAGACCCGCCTCTAACGTAGCTCCAGCACCACCTAAAGCTCCCGCTATAGCACCACCTGCTGTAGTAAATACACCCAGTGGTCCAGCACTAAAACCTGTCGATCCTGCCAAACCTCCAGCTACCGCTCCTGTTCCCGCTCCCGCCGCTACTGCAGGGTTTACCATCTGAGCTACACTTGTTACAGCTATCTCTGTTATAGAAGTAGGCGCTGCCATAATTCCTTTTATAAAACCCCATGCTCCTCCCCCCGCTGCACTGTAAGCTTTATTAAAAGCTTTCATTTCGTCCGAAGGACCTGTTGCGCTTAACTGCTCATTTACTCTTACAAAATCTGCTATATCTTCTTTAGAAGCCGACGCCCCTTTAAGGGATAATTCTAAAGCTTCGTCTACAGTATTACCTGTTTCAAATCCTTTCGCTCCCGCTCTCCATAGGTCTCCAAAGAAATCCGTTACCTCATACTTACCTACTGTCCTTTCCAACCACGTGTCTTTTTCACCTGTAGCTATGGGTGGTAAGCCCTCATCGCGGCGCCTTCTATTTTCCGCAGCCATATCCCTGTCGGATTTATCTATCGCGCTTTGCTGACCCCTACGTCTACGCCCTGCTTCGAACTGTGTTACATCTCCTCCTCCAAACTCATCTGGCACCTGACCTATTATGGTCTCCAGGTCTCCCTCTAACGCAGCGTCAATTTCTTCCTGAGAAATATCCGAAGATCCAGGATCTTGGACCATTGGAGTATCGGATTCCAACGGCTGATCTGGAGAAGTAAGTTGAGAATCGTCTTTTTTTTTTACCTTATCAGCCCATAAATTAAAAGGCTCCCGCTCTTCAAAGGTATTGTCTACAGAAGAAATCCACCCATAAAGTTCTTCCTGATACTTTTGATCTTTTCCGATTTTTTTCTTCCACTCTTCATAAGGCTCACGCTCTTCAAAGGTTGGGTCCGTGCTACTAATCCACGCATATAGATCTACTAAATAATCCTCCATATTATGATACTTTTATAAAGTCTACATCTAATTTATTATAGTCTACCCATAACTCCTCTCCCACCTGTACGGTTGCATGAGGAACTTCCTGAGCCATTACACCTTGGTATACACCCTCTAAATGTTTAGAAGGATCTTTATACATAAAGGTATATATGTTGTGCCCATTAGGCGATGTGCCTACTAAGTTTATATTATTCTTTATACGTATGTCTGATGGAGCTGGCGTTCCACCTCCCCCGCTTGACGATCTACCTCCTCTGTTTCCAAACCGCGCTTCTTCTAATCTCGCGCGTTCTTTATTAGCTATATCCTTTATGATGTCATATTGGAAAATAGTCTTGTCGTCAGTCCATTCATCCCCTCCTTTGTAATCTGGGATCTTCCCTGTAGTTTTACCTATTCTAATCACCATGTCTCCCGGCTCGTATGAAACCCCATCGATTACTGTTGTTTCTGTCGGGAACTCGAGCCTTATACCTCCATCACCCTGACCTGTATCCGTAGACATTACATCATCGTACATCTCACTTGGAAGTATTGCTTGGATAACATTCTCATATACTTCTTTAATCTGAACTTGTGGATCATTCATGGCGTTAATATCACCCCCAAGCTCTCCCTGAATATAGTTCAACGGAGTTTGCTCACTCCCCCCTAATGAACGCGAAGCTGCCGCATCAATCGTTGGGTAATCCTCCAGCGATCCAGTTCCTCCCGCGGCACCTTCTCCGAAGATGTCGTTAGACATGTCTACGTCGTACTCTTTTAAAGCGGTATCCCATGGAGCTCCTTTCGGTGTAGCCTCTCCATATAACGCTCTCATAGCTTGAGTAGTGTTCATGCCTGCTACATCAATAGGTTTAGATGTTTTATCCGCTCGTCTTATAATAAAGGATGTTACTTTTCCATCAGCATCGACCTCCCTGTCTATCGTTTCAATGCGAGACTCTCCTTCAGCTAAATTTTTATTAACCTCATTAACAAGGTTCTGCGCCCCTGATGAAGCTCCCGCTTTACCTAATATAATAAAGTCCCTTAAAGAGTTCATATATCCGTGAGCTACCTCTAATTCTCTGGTCTGACTCGCTTCAAGAGTTGTCTCCTTCTGCTCAGCGAATCCTTTAACCGTCTTTATTTTTTGGTCTATCTGAGACTCTAAAGATAACCTTGCCGCCTCTTCAACTCGAGCTATCTGCTCGGGGCTATAGTCAGGTATTAAATCGCCCGACCCACTTGGGTCAGGGATTAATCTTACTCTATCAGGATCTTCAGCTAACTCTTTGTCTGTCCAATCTTGCTCATATGCTTCAGCCGTAAACCCAAGTTTATCTTGAGCTATGCTGGCAATCTTAGCCCTCGTAGAGGTAAGAGTTTTTACCAGCCCCGTCATCATTTCTTCGCTCTCATCTAAATCTCTCCAATCTTCTATAGTACGTACAGCTTGGTTATTCAATAAAGTAGAGTTGATAACTTCACCTAAAGCTTCTACTTCTGCCTGAGCCATTTCAGTTGTACTGGTGTAGTCGCTTCTATTTGTAGCCCTTACACCTATGGTCCCTAAACTGGTTTGGTTAGCTGGGTTGTTAGGATCGTAAGGCTCTCCTGTCGCAGGGTCATTACCTGTCCTTACATACGCAAGCTCTCCCGTAGCAGCGTTGCCGGAAAGCTTCCAATTTTTCAAGACCCCAAGCCCTGCTACACTTCCGTTAACCGCTTGCTCATATGTATTGGATTCATTCTCCTCCGCTCTCCTGTTATTCTCATTAAAATCTGCCTCAAAACTACTCAAGTTCTTTTTAAGAAAAGTAAAGCTATCGCTTACTCTCTGCTGATACCTTTGGTTTTCCCCTGGAGTAACAAGCCCTCTACGTACCAGATCCATCTGCACAGACAGGGCGTTCTTAGCCCACTCACTACCCTCTAATACAGACTCGTTCAGAGTTTTATTATTGTACTGATCGAACTCTCCCGCGCGGTTCATCTCCTCAGTATTCGCCTTCTCTATCTCCGCCTTCTGAGTTTCCCTGTCGTCACGTACAGTGTTAATAGTGTCCGTTAAGTTCTTACTTATCGTTCCCCAATCGACCTGCGTTTTCGCCAGGTCTCTCTCTTCTCTATATACGTACTTGTCGGTATCTAATACCTTACTCGATATACTAAAATCTTTTGCCATGGTTATTCTTAATCAAACATTGAACTTACACCACTCCAAGACCCTAAAGCCCCAGGGTCTTGCCTCACCTGCTTCCCGGTAATTTCTTGAGAAGAAATCCAATCAAAAAGTGCCATCTCATCATTTACATCTACGCCAGCCATTTTGGCTTTGATCTTCATATTACCGCTATTCATTAGAGCCATCGCCCTCTTATCGTTCATGCTCCTGCCATATAGTGGGGCCATATCGCCTACCCCTTGAGCTACTTGACCTATACCTTGGAAGCCAGCCTCTATACCCATGCGCCTTGCTTCTGCTGCCTCACGAGCTTTCTGGTCCTGCATCTTAGCCTCACCCACATCCATAGCAATAAGCTGCTGCTTCTGCTGCTCTCTTGCGTCAGCCTTCATCTTCTCTAAACCAAACATCTCATCGGCCATATTCATACGTGTAGCTTGAGCCTCCTGGTTCTGTTGAGCCCCTACCCTACCTACACCAGCCGCTAAAGCTCGTGAGTCACCCTCTTGTAGAGCCTCTATAGCTTGTCTATCCGCCGCTAAGTTCGCTTCGAACTCTGCTTCGAAAGCTTCTAAAGGTAGACTTAACTCTCCGTATTCATTTTGTTCCGCTCTCTTCCGAGCGTTCAGCATCATACGCTTCGCCTCGTTGTCAGCATTTTGCTGAGCTGTGCGGGCTTTAGACGCAGAGGTAAAGCCTTGAATAGAGGTGGCTATACCAGATCCGATTCCTATTACTGCCGATGTTGTTACTGCCATATCAAATATGTTTAATCATTTCCGTAGAGTAAGAGGAAGCTTCAGTAAATCCCATCTTTACGTATGTGTTTATTAGTGGTTTATTCTTTATTAACGCGTATATAAATTTATTACCTAAATCTTTAGCCAACCTTTCCACTGTTTGGACCAGAAGTTCGAGAGCTCTCTTCCTTCCTTCCCTATTTTTGTAGTGGATGTTAGATATTATCCAGTCACACCATACAGCTTTAGAGTTAGTTCTATACATAAAGCCAGCACAAACAGGAACTCCGTCATCATAGACGATAAAACCTCCCACCCCGTCATCAGGTAAAAAGTCTTTAGCAGGTGGTGTCCACCTCCAATCTTTCCACCATTGGCATAAGATGTTTTCATAATCCCCTTCTTGTAATGGCTCTATACTTAATTGCATTCATGCAAAGATAGCACAAATTATGGATAACTCTTCATGACACTGCTTCCTACTGCAAATAATTCTACAGGAGTGGTGCTTGTGTTTTCCAATTTAAACTGCATAAAGTATCCTCGAGCTCCGTGTGACTCTGCTACTACGTCTTTAAAGTAAAAGATAAAGTCTCCCTGTGCAGGAGAAACTCCTGTCGTTCCCGTACCTGGCTCAGGCACAGCAGGGTCTATACTTAAAGTATTGGCGTTAAACGTACCGCTTATAGCGTTAATTTCAGTTACCTGACCTACATATATAGGAGCCCCTGTAGCTACAGGAGGTGTTCCAGTTAAAGGGGTAGAGTATATATAGTCTCCTACACTAACAATAGACCCTACGTTAACTGTAAATGTAATAATCGTTACAGTAGGAGTCCCAAATACTTGGCCTGCGCTACCGATACCATTCACACTTCTATCGCGATAGTCTCTTGTCCCTTCGGTTTCTCTTAGGAAGGTAAACCACTCTCCTTCTTTTTGCTCAAAATATGTCGCCAACATAGAGCCAGACCCTAAGTCCGTAATCAAACTTGTGCAAGCCCACCTATCATCGCTTTCGTATGACATAGTCTTAAAGAGCTTAATAGTCTTAGGCTCAATGTTTAACACTCCCGTAATGGTAGAGTCATATTGAACTCCGTAGTAGTTGTTCCTGGTTTCGTTTACATTATGTCGATATAGATTCCCTCCACTAACACTCCCGTCATCATTGGTAGTGGGGCCAAAGCTGTAGAAATATCCATTCATCCCGATCATATAATCAGGTAGGTAAGAGTAGAAAGACGGCCATCCTTTGGAGTCTTCCGAGTACGATAGTGTAGCTGCTTTATCTGCCATAGTGTTTTATATTAACAATTTGTTGTACATGGCCCAGTGGTAATATTGGTGATAGTTCCATTAGCATCAACGGTAACACATTTTGTTACACCGTCTCCATCCTCAACAGGGTATACCCCTGCAGACACGGGTGTCTCTCCCGTGTAATTTTCAAACGCCCAGTCATTTAATCCCAACATAGTATTTGTTCCATCACCCCCTGGCTCCACCGAACATGTGTACATAACTTTACTTAAAGAAGTGCAACTCCCTCCTGAAGAAGGATTGTATGGGAATGGGTTAAGAGATTTAGGGCAATAAGCTGTTGCGTGCCACTCTGTAATAGAATCGGGAGCATCAACTCTAATTTCCAACACTCCCACGGACGGGTCTGTTTTAGGGACAACCATAAAAGCATCGTTTACTCCTGGGGCATATACTCCGCCCGCGGTTAAAGACACCTCAGAGGCTGGAGCAACAGGAATTGTAGCGCTTCCGATAGATATAAAATCGGTAATAGAGTCATTCCACTCATAAGCACTACCGCTATAAGGTCCTGCAGGAGAGCCATTAATCATGGGTGGAGAAAAGCTCCCTCCAGCAGCCTCATTGCCTATATAACCTTGTTTATAACCATAGGCTCGAGAGGAATATTCTGAAGCAGACAACCCATCGTGTGTCCATGTTAGTCTATCAGGGATAGTGAGGGGGGCGAACTTTATTATAACCGCGCCTACAGAACTCCCTACATTATAATTTACGCTATACACCCCTTCAGAAGCGTTAGCATAAACGGGGCCATCGCAATTAATAAATGACGGTCCACACTCAGGGCAAGCTTGACAAGGGCCTAAGACGTTGCTAAGCTTCTGGCGATACACGCCGCCTACCTGATACCACCCATTAGCTGATGGTGTAGACAAAGCGCTATCGTTCCATATATCTGTTGCGTCACAGAATACTGTACTGTCGTAATAAAAAGTTGAAGGAGTTGGCATAATTTAATTTTTTAACATGTTCCTGAATTTGTAACTACACCTCCTGCTCCTACCTGGATCCAGTTCTTAGGGGTGGCTGCGGAAGG
>Ga0208303_1000091_pt1 | contig 36071 bp, 54 predicted proteins | sample CB_VirMetaG_2_FD_184537 | JGI IMG/M metagenome (GOLD analysis project Ga0208303, IMG submission 184537) | Freshwater to marine saline gradient viral communities from Chesapeake Bay - CB_1504_2 Viral MetaG (SPAdes) (version 4) | ecosystem: Environmental > Aquatic > Marine > Coastal | place: USA... | reverse complement strand
ACGTCACTCTAACTATTGGTAATCACGCTATACAAAGATACACAACAACTGGTTCAACAAACTTTGAGCTACATCCATCTGAAGAAATGGCTTTGGTTACAGGGATATTAGCATACAGTGGCATTGTTATAAGAGACCCAAGCATAACTCAAATGGCATCTCAAATAATACAATCAAACGAAGCAACTAAACAATAAAATAAATGGGATTAATTAAAGAAACAGCTTCACAGTATTACACAGGAGTACAAGGTTACTTTAATGCTGCGCCAACGACTACCTTAACGATAGACTTAACCTTCGACCCAGTACCAGCGCTTAAGTCGGATATAAGAGTTTATATTGACAATGTTGAAGTAGACCCAAGTTTTTATACATACACAAGTCCTACGGTATCCCTTGCTGGATATACAGTAAATGCCGGCCAAAATGTAGAGATACGGTATGTGTTTGCTAAAACGGGCAAATATCAGTTTATATCTATTGATGACATTGTAAACAACTTTATGATTGCTTACGTAGGTAATGGTAAACTAATAGACGACGTAAAGCGCTCTGATATATTGTTTCATTGTAAAAGAGGCATACAAGAGTTTTCATACGAAATAGCTAGGGTAGAAAAAATACAAGAGATAGAGTTAGGCCCAACATTAATAATGGACATGCCCCAGGACTATGTCAACTACGTTAAGTTCTCTTGGATAGATGACGCAGGATTTGAAAACGTTATATTACCATATCAGCACAGCTCTAGGCCTAATATACCAATACTTCAAGGTAATGACTATAGTTATTTATTTGACAACGAAGGAAACTTGTTGCTAGGCGACTCAATACAACAAGATAGGTTTGATAGCAGAGACACATCTAATATTCAGAACAACGCTTATTTTTCTTCTCAAGTGTATGAGGTAGAAAGAAGTGCACACATGGGTGGACGATTTGGCTTAGATGCAGGTGCATCGGCTAATACTGGGATATTCATGATAAACGAAGCTGAAGGCAGCATTGCTTTTAGCAGCGACTTGTCGGGAAAAATAATAACACTTAAATATATATCTGATGGTTTAGGTACTGATGGCGAAATGAAAGTACATAAGTTTGCAGAAGAGGCTATATATAAGCACATAGGCTTAAATGTACTTAGTGCTAAAATGAATGTGCCAGAGTACATAGTAAATCGGTATAGAAAAGAAAGGAAAGCAGCAATGCGTAACGCTAAACTTAGGTTGCAAAACTTCAAGCCTTTAGAGTTGATACAATCAATGAGGGGTAAGTCTAAGCACATAAAACATTAATTAAATGGCTGAACTAAAAAATAATTTTACTGGGGCTAAAATTAATAAAGACGTAGACAAAAAAATTCTACCAAAAAACGAGTATAGAGAAGCGCAAAATATATCTATACCAGAATCAAATGACGAAGGTGTTGGGTCTGCAGAGCCTATACTAGGTAATAAATTAAATTACAACACACCCTTAGCCTACGCCTCCGGTTCTGACGTTATTGGTTATTATGTGGACGAGCTAAACCAAAAAGTATATTGGTTCGTAACAGATCAAACTGGTGAATCAAAAGGAACTAACTTATCTGATGTAACAGCGACTTTACCAACCATTCCAGCCGGAACTTAATTGAATAACGAATGGCAGCAAATAAAATCATAATGCAGGATCTGTCAACGATGGCAGAACCAGTTGTAATTGTTAGTGGTGACTTTTTAAACTTTTCACAAAATAACTTAATAACCGGTATCAACGTTATTGAGGACCTTTTATTTTGGACTGATAACCGAAACCAGCCTAGAAAGATAAATATTAACAAAGCAATAAATGATACTAGCTATTACGATAGCGAGGATAAAATATCTGTTGCTAAGTATTCCCCTTATGCGGCGCCTATATTGGTCGAGCATCAAAACCCATCAACTGTAACAAACGTTAGAACGCTCACAAACGAGTCAAGTATATCGTCAGAGTACATGAAAGAGAATTTTTTGAGATTCTCTTATAGGTATAAGTTTCACGATAATGAGTATTCACTAATAGCACCATTCACCCAAGTGGTATTTGCACCACAAAACAATGGTTGCATAATTGCGGATAGCGCTGAAACAGATCCTAACGCCAGCACCCTCATCACCAATGAGACAGTTGCGCTAGCTAAGTACGGAGCAAAAAATGCTTTTAGAACTGGTAGGTTGCCAGTTATGCAAAACTCAATAAACAACGTTCAGCTTAGGGTGCCTCTACCAATGTCTAACGACATAAATCTTGGTTATACAAGAAGATTTGATGGTACCGTTAGCGCTTCTAGTTCGTTTGATGTAGATGGCGGAACATTGGCTGCTGGCACATATATAATCAAAGGTGCTGATGATAGTGCAACAACTGATGGTATATGCCAAGTTATATTCACTAGCAATCAGTCCGGCACTCCCATAACTGTAACAACAGCTAGCGGAACTGCATCAGGCAGTGATAACGATCAACTTGCTTTTGTACCCATGTGGGAAAATGCTTTCAACTTAAAAAGTATTGAAATATTAGTTAAAGAGTCTGACGATGCCGCTGTTAGAGTTGTTGGCGAAATAGACGTTAAAGACTTAAGAAGTTTTTATGACAACGTAGATATATACCCGCATAAAGTATGGTCTAACCAACCAACATTTTGGAGGCACTGTGTTGTATTTAATTACAAAAGTGAAAACCCTTACAAGGTACTACCAGAGGGGGATATAGTTCGAGTTAGTGATAAAATACCGATACAAGCCAAGTCTCAGGAAGTAGTATCTAATAGAATTGTTTATGGTAACTATCTATCAAGCTACCAATATCCAACAGATGCCGCTGGTAATAAAGGTATAAGTTATACTGTTTCTTCGTCCGCAAAAGGTGCTCAGGAAATAACTAGCTCGGTTCCTAATGATTGGTTAAATCTACAACATGCCGAATTTGCGCATAGATACGCGTCAATAAAACAACGTAGAACATATCAAGTTGGTATTGTATTATCTGATAGATATGGAAGGCAATCACCCGTGATTTTATCTTCAGTCAAACAAGGCAAGAATAGAGCATTATACAACGTTAGCGATACGGTAACCGTGGCAAATGATCCTGGTTGGAATAGCACCCTCGGATTTAGCGCAGGCCCAGGGGGTAGCGGTAATTTCAGTTGGTCTTCTGAAGAGGACAATATAATTGGTAAGCTACTCACTATAGAGTTTAAAGACTCATTCATAGTTCCATTAGAACAAGCATATAGTAGTAATAATGTATTAGGTTGGTATTCTTATAGGTTAGTTGTAAAGCAAACTCAACAGGATTACTATAACATATACGCATCACACCCAGCAACAGAGGATGCTAATTCTAGTAGCCCATCTTACATAAGCTTATTTGGTGATAACATCAATAAGGTACCTAGAAGCATATTAGAAGTAGATATTAACAAAAACAATTTATCTGGGTCGGATGAGTTGTTATTTCCTAAGGTCATACAGTCTGGAGCAACCGATACGGAGTCTATCATGCAAACGCACGACAATAGCACTTTAATCGACGTCGTTAACTTAGGTACCGTTAGCCAATTTGATACCGCATCATCTCCAAGTTTACCTGATGTTGTATTTAATCAGAATAAAAATCCGTTACTAGCTGAGATACTTAATTTAAACGTATTCTACGATACAACAAACCCAACTTCAACACCTGCTGATTATGAAGGATTAACGGTATTTGAAACGGAGCCATTCGAATCTAAGTTAGATGTATACTATGAAACATCTACATGCGGATTAGTAACCGATTTAAACTACAGCTTGAATTATGCCCCACCCGCATCTGCACCAACTGAAGAGAGTATACAGTTCACCGGCGGTTCACTTAGCACTAGTATTGATGAAGACATAGCTGACACAACAGCAATTGGCACAGTTGAAGCAACTAAGGGTAATGCCTCAAATAGCTTACAATTTGAAATATTGCATCTCTGGTCATATCTCAACAACAACCAAGTAGATATAAAGAATAGGGTCAGTTTGTCCACCGCTGGTGCTCTAACAGCAACAGGCGTTGGTTTTGCACATCGCAACAGTGCGTATGATGAGTATGATTTAGTAACATTAGTTAGTGAATACACCTCTGGAGGCGCTTACACGGGTAGTGCCATAAGGACGTTGCAATTATCAGTTAATAATGTAGCACCCAACATAAGTGCTCAGTCTGTTAGCAACGTTGAAGTATTATATGATGAAAGGTTTGATACCGACGTTGTTGCTACAGGTGAGATTTACACAGGCTCTGCCGATAATGGGGGCTTGAATGCTGTTGAAAAAAATAATGGTCTAACATTTGATATTGACTTTGCTACGTTAACAGCACGAGACGCTGCTAGTAGTGATATTGTTAAAGCTTGGGCTAATCAAGCATTTAAAGTTGTTCAACAGAACGACAAGTGGGTCTTAAAAACAACTTGGGTTTATGAGTTAAATGACAAATGGGACCAGTACGGTTTACCAGGTCTTGAGCAGACCGGGAAGGTCAATAAGGCCGCTTTCTTCGATTCCACAAATAAAGTGGCGACAGTTACCGTAACCGACGGTGGTGGTTTAACCGACACAGTGGGAATAACTATAGCTGAAAAAGAGGAACTTAAAAAAATCATTCACAGAAGGTTTACGGCGCATGTTAAAGAACCAAATAAAGATATAAACCAGCTTGCTAAGACATTTACGTCATACATAGGAAGAGGCAGCGTTAATAAAACGGTTGATGCAAGTAATCCTAGAGTTGGTAATATAATGTACTCCGACAAGAACAAAACACTTTTAGCTGATAAAATAGCTGAAAGAAGCGGTTTTACTAACTACTACGCGGATAATAGACATATAATGATAATTTACAAGTATACTAAGCTCGGTTATCCCATAGCAGGTATAAATGGTAGCGGCAATGAAAATGTCGAAGCTAAGTATGACTACGTAGTTATACATAGGGATACTTCTGTAATTATATATAAGAGTGAATTTTATACTCCGAATACTTTAGCTATATTAAGGTCTTCAGGCAAGCCGGGGAAATATAAATCAGACCGTATGGCTTGGGAAGCTGGCCAAAACGACACTATAGCCGCGGCATTAGCGCCTTACAATGGAGGCGGTACATATGAGAACACCCTATGGACTGACGACGACACTGATGCTAATTGGAAACGATGGTATAAATTTAAAAAATAAACAAATGCCTATAAAATTAGAAATATCGTACTTCAATACATTCATTATATCAAACTCGGCGACTAGTGATAGAGATGCTATAGAGGGGATTTGGTATGTGGAAGAGTCTAGAATAAAAGGTAAGTATAACGGGACGCAAGTTGACTATGGTGTGAAGGCTTACATGACCGACACTGACTACGAACCACAGAGGAAGTCTAATGAATTAATATACTCTGGAATATACAACAAAAAAACAGGTGTTAACAGAACTAATGAATTTCCTACTGGTAGTGATATAACTCGAGCGCTTGATCCAAAATATGGCTCCATACAAAAGTTATTTGCTGAAGACAATAGCTTAAACATTTTCCAAGAAGCGAAGGTGCATTCGGCGTTAATAGATAAAGATGCTATTTATACCGCTACTGGTAGTGAGCTGATAGCAACTAGCAATAAAGTAATTGGCAGCATAACGCCTTACTTACACGCTAACGGTATTTCACAACACCCTGAGACTCACTCTTACCACAACGGCAGGCAGTATTTTGCAGATAAAGATAGAGGCGCTATTTTACGGTTGAGTAGAGATGGTATCACTGAAATATCTGAGTATGGAATGAAGACGTTTAGTAGGGAAGCCTTAGCTAATGCTGATTTTATTAGAGGTATGTATGACGCAAGAAGATCTGAGTACGTACTATCTATAGGTAACACAGATGAAACAGACAGTGATATATCTATCGGTAAGAAGTTTAATACGTTAACTGAGGAAAGTGATGAAATGAAATTCATTACAATGGGCTTTTACGAAAAAAACAACGGATGGACTTCAATATATTCATATAAGCCAAGTTTTGGGTTTAGCTATAAAAACAATTTTTTTACGTATAACAATTATAATTTATGGCAACATTATAGCCAAAATGTTCCTAGATGCAATTTTTACGGAAGTGGTAATGATCCTGCTTATATTCAATTAATAATAAACGACCAGCCATCTAACGTTAAAAACTTTTTAACCGTTAACTACGAAGGTTCTCACGGGTGGACGGCTACTGATATAAATTCTGAAAAATATGGACCCGTAAATGGTTTGGCTGGTTATACAGAAACACTAGAAGAAGCATATGACATACCTGTCTGCGGATCGCAGATGGAAGGTGATGATGGTATAAGCGTAAACATTGGATTTATAAATAAAGAAGGTGAATACAATGCGGGTTTAATAAACAAAAATAATGACTTCTATCACGATTTTGAGTTTTCTCACACAAGTGGTTTAAAAGGACATTATTTAGACCTAACCATGTCAACCAGAAATATTAACGGAGCAACAGCTGCCCAAGAAGGTCCTGTATCACTTTTTACTGTATCTTCGGAAGCAAAAGTTTCTTCTATATGACAGAGCAGGATATTAACGAGCAGGTATTAAATTCACCTTTAACAAAAGAGCAAGCGAAAAAGCAGTGGGTAAGAGCTACTGAAAACATGAATATAAAGCATTCTTTTACGTTTGATGAAATGTGGGAAACGGCGGCTGAGCTAAGAAAGAAAAAAAAGTTTAGAGATGAAATTACTTTAGCCCATGAAGCGCTGGAAAAAAATGAAAAAGCAATGACGGGTGAAGAGCTGCATGCTTACAACCCGGTAAAGCACACATTTGCAGATAATTGTTACGTTAGAGAAATATTTAATCCAGCTGGACAAATAATTGTAACTAAAATACATAAAAAAGAACATCCTTTTTTTTTAATGAAAGGTACAATGTCCATTTTAACCGAAGATGGAGTAGTTAAAATAGAAGCTCCTCACAATGGTATAACAAAGCCGGGCACTAAAAGAATAATTTATACACATACAGATTGTATATTTATTACAGTACACGGAACAAACAAAAAAACACCACAGGAAGTTGAAGAAGAAGTTATTGCTAAAAACTTTGACGATCCTGTAATATCAATAGAAGAGATTAATTTACTAAAAACAAATAAAGAATGAGTTTTATAGCAGGCGCAATAATTATTGGTGCATCAGTTGCCGTTGCCGCTGGCGGAACAACTGCTATTATGGCAGGTGTGCAATCTAACAAGGCTAAAAAGCAAGGAAAAAAATACGCTGAGCAATTAGCTTCTTTAGAGGCTAATAGACAGGAAATAATAAATCCAGCTGATGCCGTTAAAGACATGAGCTCCCAAATACAAAATCCTTATGCTAATTTGCAGGTAGCCACGCAAGCTGCGGAAATGCAAGCTACACAAGCTGACATATCATTAGCAAACACACTAGACTCTTTAAGATCTACTGGCGCTGGTGCGGGTGGAGCAACTGCTTTAGCTAGAGCAGCAGCCCAAAGTAAAAGAGAAGTTTCAGCTAGCATAGAGTCTCAGGAAGCCGCAAACGCTAGACTAAGAGCTCAGGGTGAACAACAAAGACAACAATTAGTTTTGGGAGAACAAGCTAGAGTACAAAATGCCCAAATGGCAGGAGCCCAGTATATGTTTGGAGCGCAAGAACAAAGAGAAATGACTCAATTAGATAGAATAGCTGGTCAACAACAAAATGCTGAATTTCTAAAAGCACAATACCAACAACAAATGATGGGTGCAATATCTAGTACCGCTTCTAATACCGCTTCTATGGGTGCAGGATTTGCTTCAGGTGGGGGTTATTAATAAAAAAACAAAATGGCTGAAGAACAAAAAGATTATAGATCAAGAATTTATCACGATCCTGCTAGCAACGTTAAAGCCGGCTCTTATAGATCGACTGGGGCTTATGCTAATCCAGCGGTATCCTACGTAGACTATACGGTAATACAAAAAGCAGGAGATGCTGCCGCTAGAAATATTTCAAGTGCCGTAATGGCGAAGCAAGATGCTAGGCTTAAGTTTGAAAATGAAATAAAAGAAAACTATAGTAAGTATTTAGAATCAGCTGCAATAAATACTTCGCTATCTCTTGGTGATATGGTCCAAGATGAACTAAACGAAAACCTAAAGTCTTTTGATAACTTTTTAGATTTAGATCAAAGACAGCAAGCGGAAACACTAAGAGGTGTAGAAGAGTTCAATAGTAAGAATAAAATCATAGATAAAACTATGAAAGAAATAGGATCTTACGAGATAGATATAATGGACCTTGATAAGCCTTCTATGAAGATAGTTAACTCTTGGATGAAAGGAGATATGGACGCCGTTAAGTCTATTGCTTATACAGATGGTAGAATTGGCGCTGATTACGAATATACTAACCCAGAGACTGGAGAAAAAACAATTGTTACGCAAAGAGATATATTAGCAGAGCTATCTACGTTAAAAAATATAACACCAGAATTAGAAGCTTTTGATAGTGCTACTACGGCAAATGCTAAGCTACAACAAAACATAGTCAACTCAGACGCAAACCGTTACTCTAAAAGAGACATTATAGCAGAGCAAGCGCCGAAGTTTTTAAATGCGATGGAGCATGATACCAAAGCATTAATATATCAAAACAGGGTAAACAAAGGCATCGACTATCACCCTGAATCATTAGACGGCTTTGATTTTGAAAGTGAAGATGAGATGAAGTCTTATTGGGCGGAGCAAGACAAGGAACTACTCGGTTATATAACTAACCAATTTGATGAAAAAGTAATGCAACCAAAACCAGCTATATATGTACCAAAGTCAACAGGTAGTACAGGAAGCGGGGGTAGCAATAGTGGCAGTGAATATGGAGTTAGACCAGCGGCCACTGTAGTTTTAGATCAAAACCTAATGAAAGGTGGTAAGTTTAATCCAGATAAAGCAAAGGCCGCCAAGGAATCTATTGAGTCTAAACTATTAGACATAATATCAGGTGGTAAAAAATTTACGCAAAGTCAAGCCGATATTGATAAAGCTGCTTTAGCAGCGGAAGACTACATTAAGTCTCTTAAAAATGGAACAGATGCTAATACCGCTAGAATATTACAAGGCTCTAATACAATAATTAACAATAGATATATACCAATACAAGATCCGTTTTTTATTGTTAACGATGCTGGGGAGATAGAATTACACTACAGCTTAGAACAAAAAGGAAGTCAAAGCACAGGCGGAGTCAGAGGAGAATATGACGATATTTAAATAAAAACAATGGAGAAACTTTATAATAAGTTACACGAACAAGGCCTTTATACTAAATCGTTTGAAGAGTTTAAAGTTCAATTCAACAATGAAGAGTCTGTAAACAAGCTTTACAACAATCTTCATTCATCCGGACAATATACAAAAAGTCAGGATAACTTTAAGCAACAATTTGGTTTTCAAATGGGAAAGCCACAAGGTGCTCAGAATGCGGTTGTGACTGCGGCACCGGGGGAAGAGCAAGCCGATACTACAAAGTATACAACTCAGTTAGAAAATGGTTTCAAAGGATCACCGGAAGAGGATCCTATGGAAGCCACAAGAAAAGCTAGAGAGTATGAATTAAACAACCAAACTTGGATTGAAAGAACTTTTGATAGAAATCCATTAACGGAATTTGCAGGTGATATGTATAGAGCTGCTGCTGGTGGCTTTGTTGCAGGTGACGTTTCAGATGAAGCGCTAGATTTGTTGTCGGGTTTTACGAGTGAAGAAGACATAGAGGAATGGATAGAGGCTCATGAAGCATCGTCTAAATACCAACAGTCAGATGAAATGGCTGAGTTCAATAGAATTGCAGACGAAGAAGGTGTTTGGGCTTTTGTTACAAAGGCTATAACTGAAAAGCAAAGTTTACTTAAAGTTGCTCCTGAAATAATGATACAAAGTGTTGCTCAAATGTTGGGTAGCGAATCCGCTTTAGCAACCGGGGGTACTGTTGTTGGAACAGGTACTGCTATAGGTGCGGTTGGAGGACTTGGCGTTCTGTCGGCAGGGACAGCAACTGCAGGCGCTATTGCATCTATACCGACTGCTTATGCAGCCGCTGGAGCTGTTTTAGAAGCAGGTATGTCTTTCTCTGGATATATAGATGAAGAGCTACAAGAAAGAGGCTTAAAGCTCAATAAAGAAAATGTTAAAACTTTACTAGAAGACGACGACTTTGTTATAGCTGCTAGGGCAAAAGCCGCTTCTAGGGGAATTATTATAGGTGCTGTTGATAGAATGACAGCGGGGGTGGGTGCTAAAGTAGGAGCTAAGCTTGGAGCAAGCACGCTTAAAAACGTTGGTGCACAAGTTGTTATAGAAAGTGCTGGAGGTGGCGGTGGTGAAGCTGCAGCTCAATTACTAACAGAGGGTGAACTAGAAGTTAAAGAAGTATTTTTAGAAACGCTTGGTGAAGCGCCTGGTGCTGGTGTCAATATAGCTAAGACTACACTACAAGCAATGCTACCCGGTGAATACAAAATAGAAGGACAAACCGTAGGTAAAGAAGAAATAAATAGTGCTATAGATAAGTTTGAAGATACAGACTTTGCTAAGACTAATTTTGACATTAAAAATAATCCGGCTTTAAAAGAAAAAGTTGAGAAAAGAAAAACAGAGTTAAAAGAAAAATCAGAGGCTTTTGAAGCTAAGCAAACTGAAATACAAGAACAAGTTGACATAGATAACAAAGCTGACGAAGCTAAAATAAAAGAATTAAGAAGCACGTTAAAGGAAGGCCCAAAACAACCAGCATACGACAAGCCAACAGTATTTACGACCCCAACAAGTGAAAGATATGGGACTGTAAACAGACAAGACGGTAAAGGTGAGGTAGCTCTTACGGAAGAGGAGTACAACAATGAAGTCTCTTTGTTTGAACAACAACCAACAGAAACTACAAAAGAACAACAAGCAAATACTTTAGATAAAATAAAGTCCTTAAAAGAAGGCATAGAAAGTAGAAACACTAACCTACAAGAATCTGCGGCTTTATTAGAGTCTGTAAAGAAAGGTTATGTTAACGAAAAGCTTGGCAAAAACATTGACTTCGCTAAGCGATATGCTAAGTTTTTTAACTTAAAAGTTATAGATAACTTAACCCCAGAAGAATTAATGGATAAGTATTCTTTAACTAAAGAAGAAACTGAAACTGTTGCTGGTTTTATTGACGATGGCACTGGCGAAATAGTAATAAACAAGCTTGCTGCTTTAAACCAAGTAGACGTAAACGTTGGATCGCACGAGTTATTGCATGGTATAATGACCTCTGTGTTTAAAAACATAAACGAAGCAACAGGTATAGACTCTAAAGTAGAGCTTGTTAATAGCTTCTTAAGTACACTTAGCACTGCTGATCGGAAAAAACTAACCGACACTATAGAAGTTAAAGATAAAAAAGGTGAAAGAATTTATAGTGAAGATTATCTACAAAAAAACCCTGATGAATACTTAACACAGTTTAGTGATTTAATAAACAATGGTGAAATAGAATTTAACGAAACCACGTTTGAACAACTAGGTGATTATTTTACACCTATGTTTAGAATGTTTGGTATGAAAAAACTGAAGTTTAAAGATGGACAAGACGTCTATAACTTCATGAAAGAATATCAAAAAAGTATTAAATCAGGAAAACTACATAAGTCGTTTATTGCCGCAACTGGCGGTAGTGTAAGTGGTATAAATATTCAGCTAGATGAAATAGTTCCAACAGGAAGTGTTGCCGCTGTTACTAAAGAAGAAGAAGAAAAAGTTGAAACTGTTACTAAAGAAGAAGAACCAGTTAAAGCTGAAGTTGTTACACCAGAAACAAAGCAAAAACAAAAAAGACAGCGCAAGCCGGCTACTAAGAAAGTTGAAGCTAAAGAAGAGCCTGTGGTTTCTCCACGTAGACAAGCGGCTACTGACATGCGTAGCATTGCTGCTTTAACTAAAAAAGAATTTGCTGAACTCTTTAAAGACAAGTATAAAACTGCTAGAGAAGTCGATGTTAATTATGAAAACTATATTAACCAAAGATCTAAAAAAGAAACTAAAAGAAGAAGATCAGAAAAAGTAAGGTTTTCTAAAAAGGGCGCGCCTATAGGAGACCAAATAAAGTCAATAGTTCCAGACGGAACTACAAAAGATGAATACGATACTTTTAACTTAATAGAGGCCTACCAAAGATTAGTAGCTGGTAGCATGCTACACAACGTGATCGAAAAACAGCTTAGGAATAAAGGTGGTATAATGGAGGACCAGGTTGTCGACGGGTTTTTAGAAGACGTTAAGTCAAACTTAATGGAGAGATCTATAATGAGGTTTAATCCTGAAAAAAACGATGACTTTGGCGGCTTTATTATTAAAGAGTTGACTAGCTATAGTATTCCAAACATTATTAAGGAATACAAAAAACAAGGTAAGATTGTTAGCGAAGATGTTGATGTTCCGACTAGAAGCCTGGATGAATCTAGAGAAGGTTCTCAACCAATGCAAGTAGCTAGTGATCAAGTAAATCAAGAAGAGCAGCTTGACATTAAGATGCAGGAAGAAGCTAAGGTTGAAGAAAAAACATTTAGAGAGAAGTTAGGTATTATAGAAGAAGATAGCCCAACTTATAATAGCATATTTCATTCTGTAACAAAAGTTTTTGGAACTGCTTTAGATCAAGTGAAACCAGACAAAGTAGGATACAGAATAGCTAATAGAACTGGACTTAGACAAAAATTAATTGAACAATATCGCTCAGACATTGAGCCTCAAATTTCAGCAATACTTGGTGGGTCGGTAGGTAGCAAGTCTTATAAAGACTTCTTAAACAACAACATGGAAGTTATCTTAGAAAAAGTACCACTAAGAGAATTTGTTCGAATGGAAATGAAGTCGGATGAAAAAATATTTGCAAAATTAGTTAAGAAAAACGCAAATCCAACTGCGATAAGAGAGGCATTGGCAAAAGGTCAGTATGTAAAAGAATCAGTATCTCTTACGGCTGGAAACAATATATATGAACCACTAAGTGTTACGCAAGAGCAATTTAATAAGTTCTTTTTAAAAAATGAAAATAGAAAAAAATCTTTAATAAATAGAATTTCTACTGAAATAGCTTTTGATGCCACTATTGTAGCTCTACAAGATTACGATTTAATAGATAAGTATAATGAAATACTAGAGATACAAGGTAAAACTGTTGTTGATAATACGTTAGCTGAGATTGGAAAAATATTAGAGCGAGATCCAAGATCTGTTAGATGGAGTAAGTATGCTAGTCCTAGCGATAAGAAAGCATTCGCAAGTAAAGTAGCTCAGTTAACAAAAGAACTTACTCCTAAAGATGGTAAAAAAGAAATAAGAAAAGCATTTGATAAAGTTTTTGCAAATCACAATTGGGATAACAACTATGATGAGCTGTTAGTAAACTACATAGATAAAAGATTAAAAGAAGAAACAAAACGAAAAAACAAACGTAGATATAGCGTTGTAGGTCGTAATGCTAACCTAACCGGGCAAAACAAGAGAGACAAGCGTACGGCTATAAAAATGAATAAAAATGGTGTTGATGCTTTAACTATAAAGCAAAAAACCGGTTGGGAAATAGTAGCTTCAGGAGAAATCAACCCAATGACAGGAGAAGCAACCGACGGTAAATGGGGTTACGAAATAAATCCAGAAATAGATACTATAATCAATGCCGTTGAAACGGTTGCTTATGGCATTGAAAAAAATGCTATTAAGTCTTTAACTTCGTCATCATCTACTGCAGATTTATCTTCATTTTTATCTTTAACAAACCCGGACAAGGACATTGTTAAAACTTTAGGTGATTTATTGCCAGAAAGATATTTTGAGTATTATCCTACAATAGCGAATATTGATGTTCGTTTTTCAGAGGACTATGTAGTTGGCGAAGGTTCGACAATATTCTATGGCGATCCTGATGTTTATAGACAAGGTGCTCCAAGAATTAGTTCTATTGTAATTGGAACTAAGGGGTTATTAAATAATAGAAAATCAGGAATTAAAGGCCTGGCAAATGCTGTTTTGACTGAAGGTGCTGATGATCCTGTTATTGCTATGACTGGGTCATTAGTACACGAGCTTCAACATGTAATACAACTTCACGAAGATTTTGTATCTGGAGCCTCCGCAGAAATGTTTTTAACTGACAGAGCAGAATACCTTAGACAAAGAATTATTGATTTAAAAATTGAAGCGTTAGACGCAGAGCAGCTAGATGATAAGAAAATGCTTGAAGCCACAATTGAAAATCTTACAAAAGAATTCAATCCTTTATATACAAAAGCCTTTGAAATTTATAAAAAAGTAGCAGGAGAAGTTCAAGCTGAAAGCGTTTTTGAAAGAGCTTTCTTAACAGAAGAAGAAAGAAGAAATAGACTAATGCTTGAAGATGAGTTTTTTAAAGGAGAAAAAATAAACAGAAAAGATCAACTAAGTAGAGCTCGAGCATTACAAATCGTAGATAAGCAAAATGCAAAAGATAGGTTAGAATACCCTAACGAAACGAGTCGAAGGTTTTCTAAAGGAACTGGTTCACCAAAAAAACCTATCCAACCAGCAAAAGAAACTAAGTCTTTAAATAGTTTTCTAAATCAATCTGCGGTAGATGATAACGAATTTGTTAAAGATAAAAATAAAGATAAAAAAGCTGAAACTGTTAACTCACAAGTTTTTAATAAAATATTAGAAATAACAAAAGGCGTAGATAGATCTAAAAAGTTTTCTAAAACTCAAGCCGCCGCTAAAGCACAGAAGAAAAAACGTAGAACATTTTTTATACCCCCCTCAGCAGAAGATTTTGTTGGTCTCTTGTATGCTTTTCTAGCCCCTGGCAAGATTGGTGAAGAGCAATATAAATTCTTTAAAAATAATCTTATAGATCCTTTTAATGTTGCGATGAATAACTTAGCAGCCGCTAGGCAGTTGCTAAATAAAAAATATACAGCGTTGAAAAAGAAACATCCTGTTGTAAGGAAAAAACTTTACGATATAATACCCAACATGGATTTTACCTACGACCAAGCTATAAGAGTTTATTTATATGATCTTGCTGGATTTGAACCAAAGGGTTTAAACGAAAAAGAGCTTAAATCTATTATAAAATTTGTTGCTAATAATCCAGATGTAAAAGCATTTGCAGATGGAATTAAAAGCATAACAGGTGTTGAAGGAGGGTTTAAGAAGCCTGGAGAGTCTTGGGTTAACGATACTTTGGCTAGCGAGCTTTACGAAATATCTCAAAAAGTTAATAGAAAACAGTTTTTAGAGAACACTAATTGGAAGAAAAATAAAGATGAAATATTTTCTGAGCAAAACTTAAATAAAATAGAAGCTGAGTATGGCTCTGGTTTTAGAAGTGCTATGGAAGACATGCTTTACCGTATGGAGACTGGTAGCAACAGAAGTTTTGGAAAAAACAAACTGTTAAATCAATTTAATAACTGGATCAACTCATCTGTTGCCACTGTAATGTTCTTAAATACAAGATCAGCAGTGCTTCAAACTATATCTGCTATAAACTATATAAATTGGTCTGACAATAACATGCTAGCTGCTGCTAAATCATTTGCTAATCAAAAACAGTTTTGGTCAGACTTTACTTTTTTATTCAACTCTGATTACTTAAAAGAACGTCGATCAGGTTTACAAAGTGATATAAACTTAGCTGAACTACAGAATGCAATTGCTGGTAAAAGTAATAAAGCAAAAGCTGCTGTAAGTTGGTTACTTCAAAAAGGTTTTACTCCTACTCAAATAGCAGATAGCTTTGCTATCGCTATTGGTGGTTCAACTTTTTATCGAAATAGATTAAAATCCTATGAAAACGCGGGATTATCTCTTAAGGAAGCTCAAGAAAAAGCGTTTACTGATTTCCAAGCTTTAACGGAGACGGCACAGCAGTCTTCAAGACCTGATAAAGTATCTCAGCAACAAGCTGGGCCGCTTGGCCGTTTAATACTAGCTTTTTCAAATACTCCGGCACAATATGCTAGAGAGATGAAAAAAGCCTCTCTTGATCTTATAAATGGCCGAGGGGACTGGAAAACTAATATATCTAAGATAGTTTACTACGGTGCGGTACAAAACTTAATATTTAATACATTACAAACAGCTTTATTCTCTGCGTTGTTTGACGATGACGAAGAAGAAGAAAAGCTTGGTATAAAAAAAGAAAGAGTTATAAATGGTATGATTGACTCTATATTAAGAGGAACTGGCGTGGCTGGTGCTATAGTTGCAACTACTAAAAACTTAATACTAGAGTTTATGGAGCAAAATGAAAAAGACTATAACTTTGATTCTGGATCAGTTGTTGTAGAAGCTTTAAACCTATCTCCACCAATTGGATCAAAAGCACGTAAACTTAAAAACGCTTTAGATACTTGGAAGTACAACAGAAAGTATATGGAAGAGTATGGATTTGATATAAACAACCCAGCTTTAAATGCTGCTTCAAATCTTGTTTCTGCCGCGACCAACGTACCTATTGACAGGGTTATTAGGAAGATTCAAAACGTACAAGGTGCTTTAGATAATGAAAATAGAACATGGGAAAGAGTGGCTTTGATATTAGGTTGGAGCAAGTGGGATGTTGGAATTGAAGATGAAAAACTTGAGCAAGTAAAGGCTCAAGTAAAAGCTCAAGCAAAAGCCGATAAGCAAAACAAAAAAAGAGATGACGAACCAGTTGGTCGCAGAAAAGCAACTGAAAGAAAAGCAACTGAAAGAAAAGCAACTAAAAGATAAATAAAATGAGTTTTTGGGATATATTTAAAACAAGAAATAGGTACAACGAAAAAAACATCGTTGGCTTCTTGTCATTTGCAGTGATGTCTGTGTTTGCAACGGTTGACATTATTACCGGTATACTAGGTAAAGAATTAGTACACAGTGATACTATATTTAACTCATTTGTTATAGTAACACTTGGTGCTTTTGGCATTGCTGAAGCAGGCGCTATTTTTAATAATAAAAAAGAAAACAAAAATGAAGGTGACTGAACATGTTTCTTACAAGGAAGTAATCAAAAGCAACACAGCTACAAGGAAAGGTATAGAAAACATTCCTAGCGGTGAGCAAATGGAAAAAATTAAGCTACTGTGTGAGAAGGTGTTTGAGCCTCTTAGAAAGCACGTAGGAGGTCCTATAGCTATCAATAGCCTATTTAGAAGTCCACAACTTAATATAGCTATCGGTGGTGCAGCATCATCACAACACTGCGCAAATAATGGGGCAGCTATGGACATTGATGATACTTATGGTAACATGTCAAACGCTGATATGTTTGAGTTTGTAAAAGATAATCTAGATTTTGACCAACTTATATGGGAGTTTGGAACAGATGAAAATCCTGACTGGGTACACGTTTCTTATAAAACAAGAGGTAACAGAAAGCAAATACTAAAATGCAACAAAGTAAAAGGAAAAACAGTTTATTCTATTTATTCTTAATACTACTTATTTGTAATTCTTGTTCTTTAGAAAAAAGACTAGAAAACAAACAGCGTAGGGCAGAACGAAAAATAGAAAAGCTTACTATTAAATACCCGCAGCTTTTAAAGCGTGATACAGTTAAAGACACATTTAACATTATAACTTCTTCAGTTAAACATGATACATCGTTTATTGACACAACTTCAGATACAACTTATATTTATAAGGATAAACTTAGAATTAAGTATATTAGAGTTGGTGATACAACATATATTGAGGGTGAATGCAAGAGTGACACGATTGTACAAACGATTGAGATACCTGTTGAAAGAATAGTAGTAAGAAAGCAAGGTATAATAGAACAGCTTAGTAAAAATTTAAAAACAATGTTACTTGTAACGTTGTGTATAGCATTACTTATAATAGCTGCTTTAATAGCATTTAAAATTATAAAAAAATCAATATGGCCACTAGGGTAGACAAATCTAAAATGGCTTGCAATACACCGAAAAGATCGACTAAGGCAGGCAAAAAAATGATGGTTAAAGGCTGTTCAAACGGCAAAGAAAAACTAATTCATTTTGGAGCAAGCGGTTATGGGCACAACTATAGCGCTGCGGCACGTAAAAGCTTTAAGGCTAGACACAAATGTGATACGGCTAACGATAAGCTAACTGCAAGATATTGGTCATGCAAAAAATTATGGGGCGGCAAAGGTAAATCTACTAAATCATCACCTAAAGGGGTGAGAGGCAAATATTAATAGTTATGAAATCAAGAGGATTAGGAGATGATGTAGCTAAGTTTACTAAGGCTACAGGTATACAAAAAGCGGTTAAGTATATGTCTGAAGGTCTTAACATACCTTGCGGATGCGAAGGCCGTCAAAAAGCTATGAATGCACTTTTTCCTAAAAAATATAAGTAATGAAAAGCACTAAAATATCACCAGCATGTAAAGCTTTAGCTAAAAAGAAATTTAAAGTATGGCCTAGCGCGTATGCCTCAGGATTTGGAGTCAAATGTACTAAAGCTGGCGGTCCGGGTAAAATGAGTAAAAAGAAAAAATAATGAAAGGAGTACCACATTACAAAAAAAATGGATCGCTGCACTGTGGAAAACTGCATAAGCATGACGATGGAACTATGATGACTGGCAAGTCAATGAGCGAGGAAAGCGTTAAACTATTTCACTATAAAGATTTACCAAAAGCAATTCAAAGCAAAATAAATCCTAAAGCTAAGTGCAAAAAAAGCTTAAACTAAATGGCTTATATACAAGAAATAAGTTCTAGGAATAAAAATACTTCTGGTTCCTTTAGAGAAAATCAAGAGAAAAAATACCGGGGATACAGAAAGACTGTAAGTGAAGAATCTGGTTCAACGGAGCAAGGTAGGAAAACCGTTGTTGCTACATACAGACCATCTCGTGGTCTAAGCAAGGTTGTAGAGAGAGACATAGAATACAGAACCCCTACATCACCAAGGAATAAAATAATAGAAAAAGAGGTTACAAAAAGATACAGGGACGGTAGTGTAAAGTCATACAAAAACATTGTCAAGCAAAACGGTAGTATAGTCCCAGAAGTTACTACACAAAAGGTAAAGTATAAAAAAGGAGAAAAACCGTTTGGTAGAAAGTTTTAACTAAACAAATAAAAAAATGGCTAAAAGTAAAGTCAAAGGTGGTGGCACCAAAAAAGTTTGTTTACCCGCTGCTAAAGTAAAGTCGATGAGCAAAGCAGAACGTGAAGCTGTAGTTAGAGCTAAACGATCTGCCGCATCATCTGGTAAGTACAAACGATCTAGTAAAAGTAATGTCAAAGGTGCTAGAAAAAAAGGTGCTACATTACGTGATTGGTTTGAAAAAGAAAACTGGATCAACGTAGCAACTGGCGCACCTTGCGGTGCTAGCCGTAAGAAAAAGAAAAAGCGTTAACCATCACAGCTAATACAGTTCTCATCTGTAACACTAGCAGCAATATCTCCCCTTAAAACAGATTCAGTTCTAACATAATATAGAGTTTTTATACCTTTCTTCCAAGCATCTAAATGAACCTTGTTTATAAACTTAGGATCAGTATCTGCAGGGAAAGCTAAGTTCAACGAAACACTCTGGTCAATATATTGTTGACGTATACCAGCTTGGTTTATTATTTCAAGTTGGTTTATTTCCTTAAACGTTTTAAAAATTTCTTTAACTGGTATATCATGCGATCCATGGCAAATACCATTAAGCTTGTCAATAGCCTGTATTGAACCACCATCTTCCAAAATTTTATTCCAAACTTCATCTGTATCTAATTTATTTTCTATTAATATTTGCTTTAAAGTTGGGTTTTTACGAATGAACGTACCCTTCGCACTTTGTTCCGTGAATACATTAGCAGCCCAAGGCTCAATACCAGGACTGATGTTACCACTAAGCTTGCTATTGCTAACAGTAGGAGCAATGGCCCGTAGATGAGTATTTCGCATGCCCGTTCCAACGCACCAAAGTGGCTCACCAAATGTTTCTGCAAGCGCCATAGACGCTCTTTCAGTTTCAATTTTAATTTGACTAAAAATCTTTCTAGTTTCATATTGTGCTAATAATCCTTCAAAAGGTATTCCTTTGTTTTGTAAATATGTATGCCAACCAAGAACGCCTAAACCTAAAGCTCTTCCTTTCTCCGCAGATCGCACAGAATTTTCAAACCCGATCTTGCCCTTGGCCTTTTGTATAAACTCTTCTAAGACGCCGTCTAAGAACCACGTAGCATCATGTATGATGTTTGTGCCTTTCCATTCATCATACTTAGCTAGGTTCAAAGAAGACAAACAACATACAAAGCTATGGTTTTCGTCTGTATGTAGAACAATCTCAGAGCAAATGTTTGTCATGTGTACTTTAAGACCAAGATCCTTATACTGCTGAGGATTTTGCTTATTTACATTGCCTTTAAACATGATATAAGGCTCACCAGTAGCTTTACGCTTCTGTAACAACTTGCTCCATTTTCTTCTTGCAACCTTGTCGCCATCTAATAGCTTACGCATAAATTTATCACCGACTATAGCAGACTGGTGTAAATTCAAAGACTGACGATTAACATCGCCTCTTGGCTCTCTGATCTCTAGCCAATCTTCAAAGTCTCCATGCTCTATGTTTATATTAACACTAGCAGCACCTCTTCTAACTGATCCTTGGCTTGTAGCTAAAATACTAGAATCATATATTTTGCAAAACGGTACTACGCCATCTGATGTGCCATTATTTTTAATATTAGAACCCGCAGGCCGAATTTGATTAATACCAATGCCTACACCACCGCCGTGCTTAGCCAACAACATCATTTCTAGATTCTTAGAGCCTATGTCATGTATAGAGTCAGCAACATCAATACCAAAACAACTAATAGGCAAACCTCTGTTTGTGCCAACATTGGATAGAACAGGAGAGGCTAAACATAGCCAACCTTTCCATATATAATCAAAAAATGTTTCGGCTAGCTGAGGCCTTTCTAAATTCATCGCTACCGTATTTGCAACTCTCCAATAAGCGTCTTTAGGGGTTTCACCTTCTAATAAATAGCCGCCGTTTATTGTTTTTTTGTATGTTTCAGAATCTGCCCAATTTGGATAGTCTTCTCCTTTTTTCCACTTACTAACACTCATTATATTTATTTTTATTCCCAAATGTCTTCAAAATCCTGTCCTTCGTTAGCTTTACTGTAGTCTGTTGGGCGTATCGCAAAGAAGTCAGTATGGGTGTGGCCACCAGTTAAATGATAAAACCAATCAAGTTTCCTAGCTGAGTCGGCATCGTAATCAAAGCCATAATCATAATTAAGCTCATGCAATTTTTCGTTAGTTCTTTTTATTATAAAGTTCTTAAGATCTTTAGCCTGTAAATTTTCAAGATCACCCATTTCAAACATTTTATCAATATACTTGTGCTCAAGCTCTATCATTGTTTCGGCTGCTAGTATTACATCTTCCATAACCGCTGATCTTAGTGTGGGATCTTCAGAGCACATATGATTAAAAAGCTTACACCCCATGCGACTATGCAATGATTCATCACGCACGCTCCACTTCATTTGTTGTCCAATACCTTTAAGTAAATCTCGTAACTGAAAACTGTACAAAACGGCAAAAGCAGAGTAAAGGCTAACACCCTCGGCAAAGGCGCTGAATATTGCAAGTGATCTAGCCATGTCAACACGGCTATTGGAATCCACAACCATGAGGTTGTTAATACGGTCGGCAGTAGCACTTTCGTGCAAAAATCCTTTAAAGTCATTAAGTCCTAGTGTTTCATTTAAGTATGAGTATGCTACAGCGTGGATGGTTTCCTGTGATCCAAACATCATAGCCATTTGTTGTATTTCGTGTTTAGGAAACCAAGACACTACTTTTTGTGTCCAGTAGTCAGATACCGCACATTCTGTTTGTGCAAATCCTAACAATACATTGCCAACTAAATTCTTTTCAGAAGTAGTTAGGTTTTCGTTCCAGTCTTTAACATCACCAGACATACTTATTTCGGTGTGCAACCAAAATGCTTGTGCTTGCTTTAACCACCCCTCTGTGTAGTATTCAGGATACTCAAATGGCTTGTATTCTATTCTATTATCAAATAATCCCATATTAATTTTTATTATTTAAATAAGTGCTATCAACTTTGTAAGTGTAAACTTTATTTGTGGTTAAAGTGTCATAAAAATTAATTATATGTGAGCATTCAGTTTTACTAAGATTAGTATATTTAGTTTCATGCGGGTGCTCTGGGTTGTGGGAGTTACACAACACAATAATTGTATATATAAATTTATTCATTATTAAATATAGTTAAACACACATCTATAAAAGGTATGTATAGCACATGAGTTGTTTGATTCTCTTCGTTATAAGTTCTAAACCCTGTTAAAATTCCAGGATATAATCCTAAGCTTAATTCCCAGTCTGTTTTATTTTCCATTTCGTTTTTGTTTTATTAAGTTAATTACTTCGTCACATTCTTTTTTGTTTTGTGGCTTATATAAAGTCACACCAACCAGGTTACAAGTTACATACAACTTGAACATTTTCCATCGCATTGGAAAGCTTTCGTTTGCTCGACCTTTTGTCTCTATTATAAAGTCAGTACCTATAAAGTCTGGTGTATATTTAATAGGTAGTATTTTTTTACAACCTCTATTAATCATATCACCCTTACTATTAGCCTGCCTTTCATAAGCATCATTTTCAAACATAAAGCCTTCTTGTAGAGTAAAAGTTTCGCCTTCATACTCAGATTTTATTTTAGCTTTTTTTAGCGCTTGATACATATGACGCTCTAGTCCGGAAGCAAAAGTGATGCCATCATACACCACTTTTTTAGATCTTACTGGACCTCGACTACCCTTTTTTCTTCTGTTAATCATTAGAATAAAGGAAAATCTGTGTTTGGATTACTAGCTTTTCTGATCAATGCCTCATCTTTTAAGTCTTTAATTTCTTCTTTAACAGCTTGAAGATATAGTATTGCATCCATCAACTCTTCCTGAACATCATTAACATACTTGAATAAGCCTTTTACGTCTTGTGTGCGCTCATCATGTAATGTCTGACCATACTTTTTAAAGCCTGTATCTGATCGTTGAATGAATGAATCAACAACACGTTCTACTATAGGATCTCTAAATGTTATTTCTTTCTTGTTCATAGCTTGTCTTTAACAAACGTTCCATCAATCATTTTGCCAGTTCGTTTAGATATTACACCATAAGCTGAATTAACGCAGTCTTCAATACGCAAGCCTTTTAGATGAGCTAGATTAGTAAGTACTACAACTATATCTCCAATAGCATCTATTACTTCTGGCTGATCATTTTGTAATAATGCTTTAGCTAGTTCGCCTGCTTCTTCTTGTAGCTTAACATATTGGGTGTGAGCATTACCTTTTTCATATATACCTCTTGTACCCGCCCAATCTCTAATATTATCAAACACAGTAGCATCTTCATCATTAAGCTTTTCCACACTCATAGCAATTGAAAAAGCTTTGTTATATATAAAGCATCGTTCAGAGCTAAATTGAGATGTTTGTACATTAGACATTATCCAATTAATGGTATGCATGTTAAGTTCAAATGTTCCATGATCTGTTTCCCACATGAAATCTTTGTTATCCATTAACCTAGCAGGTAGTTCGTTTACGCTGCATGGAAATGTAGTTGTTTGTTCTGTTACATTTATATTCATACTTTTCTTGTTTTTGTTTTTAATTGTTTGACTGTATTTATTTAAATCTATTTTATATCCCATTTGCTTTTGAAGATCAAGCTCTCTTTCAGAGATATGATCTATATCTCCAGATACTTCTAGTATTTCATACTCGCCAGGCTTGTAGCCTTGCTGCTTAGATATTCTAATGTCTGGATTAGTTGTAACTCCTATTTTCTTGCCTGGTATATGATAAAGGTAGTAAATCATTTTTGTGCATTTAAGTTTCGATTATACAAATGTATATTATTTACAAAATGAAAATACGTGCCTGGATCAATATTAATGCATTCTGCGACATATTTTTGTAATAATGAAAAACAATACTGATCGTTACAAAAGCCGAACCACAGATCATTAGATCGCATCATAACAGACATATTTAGCTTTTTGTTTAATACCGTAAAGTGTATAGCATAAGTGCAAGGCGTATCAAGCTTATAATCGTCTATTTCTTTACCGTCATATATACTAATAGCAGCTTGCCTTGTTTGGTTGTTAGATTTAAGAATTTCTATAACCTTGTTTATTTGGTCATTTCTATACCACTGATAACCATAATTAGAATTAACGTTACCATTTTCATCTTTCATGCGATCCCATATTTTAGGAACCTTACCGTATATATCGCCAAGCATTTTTACAGACCTGTCTGTAGTAGTATACCACAACCATTCACTGTGTGCATATCTTGCATTCCATTTTCTATAACTAGTTTTTATCTCGTTATCTAATGGATTAATTATGGTAAAGCCTACATTAAATAAAGCCTTTGTATCAGAAAAATCTACACCATGTCTTGGTATCATATCGTAGTAATACTCAAATGCTTCTTGAGCATTATTAAAAGTGTTGTCGTACATGTTATCTATATTTATCGTAGTAGTATGAGCAGTATTCATATTTCTTTTGCCAAACTTCTACTGGTTTAAACTTGTCTTTACTTTTTGTTTTTTTATTATTTACTTCTATTTCAATGTACCACAAACCAACTCCATAAGACACTTGAACAGGTATTATATATATTTTATTCTTTATACACCATTCAGCAGCATCAAGCTCCTTATTAGTAGGTAAATAACTACCCATTATAATTCTTGTAGCTTTTTTAACCATGCTCCCAGGGCATTGGATCTTCTTCACCTACGTCAGCTATTGGAATAAAACTACCTGATCTGCGTTCCCATGTAAAATGAGATTCCGCGCCGTTTTCACCAAGGTTTTGAAATTTAACTTTTAACACTTTAACTTTTACGGTTTGTGCTTCATAGTCTCTATGTACTAACAAGCCATGGTAGCTAGCATCGTACCATTCGCCACCACCTTTTATGTTATACATAGTAGGTTCTTCAATCTTACCATCGGTGCCTTTATACATTTTAGTAGGATGAGCTACTACGATAACTAATACATCATACTTCTTTGCAAATATTTCTATTTTGCTTAGATACTCTAATGTATAAACATTAACATCACCTGATTCATTGCCATTAATATCTCTTACTTTATTAAATGGGTCAATGACAAGACACTTAATGCCTTTGCGCTTAACAAGCTCTGCACCTTTACGAAGTACGGATTCAAGCGTATACTTATCCATGTCTATAAAGAAGAAGTTATCATTTACATGATCTGCAACTTTATTCCATTTTTCACTGTATACATCTGAAGCATTAGGCATATCCATCCATACTTTACGCATCAGCTTATGAGCATGTAGATATGTAGGTTGATTCTCCGGAGACGCAAAAGCTGTTTTCCATTGATACTCATTATTATAGCCTACACACATTTGATCTACAAAGTCTGACTTACCTGAACTAGGTATACCGGTTACTGTTATAAATTGACCTGTATAGGTTGAAAATATTTTATCAAAGTTTTCTAAGCCTATTTGAAAGCCAGGTTTAAAACCATTCTTAACAAAGTCAACTAGCTCATCTTCAACGTCTTTAAGAGTTGAAACACCCTCAAGGGGTACAGGCCTAGCCTTTTCAACGTTAGACCTAAGCTTTTCAGGGCCACACTTTGTTAAGCATTCATTAGCATCCTTGCATCCTTCAAGATCAATTAAAAAACAAGCTTCAGCTCCTAGCCTTCTTATAAACTCTTGTTTTAAAGCTTGACCAGGTTCATCTGCATCTAGAGCTAATATTATTTTCTTATCATCTAAGTAGTCAATACAGTTATCTAGATAATCTAAGTTGTTAGACGTTAATGTAGCTCCGTTAGGTACTGATATAACGTTTTTAACACCAGCTTCGTGGAATGCTAACACGTCCATTTCGCCTTCTACAATTATAACAGACTCATGTCCTACAACACTATTAATATTATAGAATATTTTTTCTGCTCCTTTAAATAACTTAAAGTTCTTGCGAGCATCTCTATATTTAATATTAATCAACTGATCACCCATCCAGTAGTTAAACCTTATGGTGTTTTCTGATTTACCAGTTTGAGGCATCCACTCCATACCTTCGCTTACTTTAAGCTCTATTAAAGTATTCTTTGATATGCCTCTGCTTTTAAACCAATCCTCAACCTTAGTAGAACTGATCTTCATTATTGTGTCTAAACCAGGTCTCACATAAGCTTTTTCGCTAGCACCTTTGCGTTGGTAAGTGTGCATTTGAAAAGTTGTGTTACAGTTGTGGCATGTGCCTAAACCTCTTTCCCAGTCGTAACTGGCGCATTGAGCTTTTTTATTAGACTGCTTACGATCTTCAGAGCATAAAGGACAAACACCTTGCTTCGCACCTTCCTTTAGATCATACTGATTATAATTGTCTATTTGAAACCCATTTATTTCTTCCTTATTCATATATAGTTTTCTAAAAAGTTTGTTGTATTAAAAAGCCCCCACCATTGCAGGGGCTTTATCGAACGAATAAATAAACAACAACTAAAAAGGAAGATCGTCTGGCATAGCAGGTGCAGCTTGTTGTTGTGGCTGCGCTTGCTGTTGTCTGTCTTCACGAGGTGGTGGTGATGGAAACTCACCGTTTGTCCACGCTACTTTGACATTGCCAAGGTATGTTTTTGGTGCTTTAGCTTCTCTCTCTTCCTTAGACTGAGAAACTACTACTGGACCTTGATTACCGAAGTTGTCAAGATCATCGTTGATTGTGATTGTTATAGGTAAATACTTACCTTTTTTACCTTGAACAATTTTGTCCTTAGGTATTGCATTTAAGTTAATGCTTGTGTTGATTATTCCTGCCATATCTAATTTAATTAAAGTGTATTGTTTATAAAGTATTGATTTTTATCGAAGTTATCATTATTGTAGAACAGATTATATATTTCACACGCTTTAGCAACCTTGTCTTCACCACGCTGGTAAAACTCTGGTGAGCAATCAAATAAACCTATTTTATGAGTATTTTTATCTATTGCAATAAACAAGAACTCATAGCCAAATATTTTACTATAGATATATGCTTGTGAATCATAGTTATATTTTTTGGCTGAATACTTAAAAGCATCTATATCATTAGTTGTTTTTAAGTCTATAATGAGCTTGTCGTCATGATTGAGTATATCTGCTTTGCCTTTCCAAGTTAGATCATTTAGCTTTGTAAGACCTGGTTTCTCATACTCATTATTAGAGTTTTGAATTAAGTCTTTAATTACATTATTAGCTAATAGCTTCTCTGACATTACATTTATCATATCAACCTCATGCTGTAACAAGCACATTTCACCACCAGATATTTCTTTGTACTTTTTAGTGTTACGCGTTGATGCTTCAATTATTGTAAACTGATGTAACTTATCTGGTTCAAGAACAGCTGTATGAAAGTAACCACCTATTAGCATTGGTACAGTCTTAGTAAGACTAACACCTAATGATAAAGGATCTTTTAGTAATGTGCCTATATCTGAATTAGACATATATTGTTTACCAAACTTACCGTAATAGTCTTCATCATTGCGAAGACGTTCTATTATTTTAGCTTCTGTCATTATGCTTTCAATTGAGCTTCAACAGCTGGTGTAATACTGTACTTAGACTTAATGGTATTTATATCACCACCACTCTTAATATACTCTTTAGCTTTATTTAAAGCTTCGCCTGATAATTTAGGCTTTGCCGTCTTATCATGAGTGTTAGTAGCATCACTGTCTTGCGTGTCATCTATAAGTAGAAGATTACCAAGAGCATATTTCTTGCCATACGAAGAGGCACTGCCAAATTGTTGAGGAACTTGCATACCTTTTTGATTAAGGTCTACGCCAACAATTGCTGTTGCATGTATAGCATCTACACCATCGCTGAATATTGCTACAGATTTTAACATAGGTACTACACCACTTACATACTCTTCCTCTAGCCTAACAGATATATTTAGCTCTGTTAAATAAGGCTTAATAGCTTCTAGTATGTCTTCTGCTGATCTGAAGTTGTATTTGCCAAAAGAGTTAAATCTACTTTTTTTGGACTTGAAATTAGCTTGCATATAAGCCAACTTGTCATTTAAGGTTGTCATGGTATTTGGTTTTTAATTGTTGTTTGTTTTACAAATATAATAATTTAAATCAAAGAAAATCAATCACTTGCGAAATATTTACAAAGTGAATTAACTTATCTATTGCTTGTCTTTTTAGTTGTGATACTCTTATATGTGCGCTGCTACCATTTATGTTAATCTCTTTAGCTATGTCATTTGCTGACATTTTTCTACCTTCTAATCCGTAGCTTGCTTTTAATATAAAAGCTTCTTTTTGTTTTAAGTTTTTATTTATAATGTTGATTAGTAAAGAGTTCAACATTTCTACTCTATATTCTTTATTTAAATCAGGTATGTTATAGTAAGGGTTGTTTCCGTTGTAGTCATATTCGTCTATACTTTTAAATATAGAGTTAAAAAACATCGCCACTTTTTCTGTATTTTGATCATCGCTTCTTATATCAGTTAGTCTATGCTCAGGTATTCTCATCGATCCCCTGTTTGTATCAACTGCTCTTCTTATTGCACCTTTTATTCTTTTAGATAAAAAAGACTTAATAGATTTTTCAGGATCAATTTTAGATAAGGAAAACTCAATATCTATTTTGTCAACAGCTCTTATTAAACCTATACTACCCTCTTGTATCATGTCACATATATTAGATATACCTGATGCTTTATCATCTGTTGAAAAACCTCTTGCAATGTTTTCAACCAACGGTAAAAACTTTATAATTAATTCATCTCTATTATATTCGTCCCAAAACTTACCGTCAGGCATAGACTCTTTTAAATCGTCCTTATATCGTATATAATTCTTCACGTGATAGTTTTTCATTAACTTTCATTTAGTATTTTTTTCTCTTCAATCAACTGATCAGTTATGTTTCTATGAATGGTCTTTGTAGAACAACATAGTAACTTAGATAATAGTGTAATGGTTATTTTTTTACCCGCTGCATTAATATCTAACATACATTCATAAATATCTTGTTCAGATATTTTCTTTGATCTACCTATTAGCTTTCCAACTATAGATAGCTTTTCATGAATTTCAAGACCTGTACCTATTTTAAATATAACTTTTCTAAGTTTATTTTTAGGTGCAAACTTAATCTCATTGCCATGCATTTCACTAATCAAATTATCGAGTAAAGATACAGATAAATCTATATTAACAAAATTATTATCTTTTGTAGCTAAAAAGTAAACTAAATCTTTAAACTGATCAAAGAGTATACCATCATTAATATATAAAAGAACATATAAATGCCACTTAAAAGATCTTAAAGAGTTTATTTTAGCTTTAGATCTAAATAACTCGTAACATTGGTAAGTACCGCATTCATAGTACCAACCCCAATTGTAAACCTCTGTTGGTTTATCTGTTATAGGGTATTGTACGTAGCATATACGCTTACGGTTTAACCAATCTAAATTTTTTCTATCTGACATCAAATACAATGTGGGACAATAGCCCCTTACTAAGGGATCTTAAAGGCCTAATGTCCCAGTTTTAAAAACTAACCTTTTAAATCTTGTTCAAAAAGTTCTTCAAATAAATTAAGAGCTTCATTAAATATTTTATTGTACTCGTCAAGCTTATCATTATCTTTTTGCATTTCTTCTAAAGCTATATCCTTAGTCCTTTTCATTTCTTTTTATTTTTGGTTTGTTAATGTTTAAACGTTTTGCTAACCTGCTTTCTTTTATAACAGATGTATCATGTATAGCAACCGCGCGGGTTATTAAACGCAAAATTAATTTATACAATTGAAGTTTTTTCATCAGTTTATCATTTCAATAAATTCTTCACACGTATTAAGATACTCTTCAGCGGTACTAGCCATGTCTATCATAGCATGATATTCTGTTTTACTTAGTTTATCTCCATGTTCGTCAACGCCATGATTGTTAATCAATTCTTCAAGTGCATTTAGGCAATCTTGAAAGTCTCTAGCAGTGTTTTCAAACCTGCAGTAGCTCATGTTACTCATAATTATTTTAATTTAGTTATTTCTACATCATACCATATGCCACCAGTAACATCTTTGTTTACAAGGAAGTCTATGCGTTTAGTCCATCTTTTATTCATTCGATCTTGAACGGTCCACACGCCGTCTAACGGACAACAACATTCAATTGCAACATCTGTATCAAACGTAAACCCTAAGGCCTCCAGATCGCGCGAAACTGCAATCCAACGGTGTCCTTGTGGATTTGATTCGTCAATTTTTTTCATTGACGCTGTAGTTAGGTAGTCAGCATTACACTGCTTTGGGTCAGCGTGATATATTGTAGCTGTTACAAGCACCATTGTCAATATTGCTTTCATAGTTTTATATTTTTTCACCTTCTTCAGTAAATTCGTACTCGTTTGCTTCGCAAAGTTCTTTTAATCCTTCATCTGAATAAACGTACTCAGTGTCTTCATGCAATGCTCGCAATACACCATAAGCATCTCCATTTGCTTGCATACTTTTAATTAAGTCAGCATCCCAACATACTCCAGTTAGTGGACATTCATCAGTATTAAGCTCTTTAAGCGAATCCTCACCGTAGTTTTTGAATGTTATAAATTCTCCTCTATCTGGTGATTGACCGATTGAATAATCTAAATCTCCACCAATTACTTTTTGTAATGCTTTCAAGCTATCTACTACTTCATATACTGAATGTTCATTCAAGTCGTACATATTATCTTTCATCCACTCAAAGCATTTATCTTGATCAGGGTGTTCATCTATTGTGTAAACTTTTGTTTCTATTGTTCTCATGATTTGATTAGTTTCATTTGTTTATTGTTTAGTATATTATACTTTTTAGATCGTATTATTTCTGTATTTGTAGCACCATGCTATTGTTATCAATATTGCTTTCATAGCTTTATAATTAAAACAAATGATTTTGCACACATTCATAGACAAAGTCACTATCTTCATTTAATTCATCTAATTGTTCTTCAGTCATTTCTTTACCATAATAATCAGCACTTGATATAAATGCGTCACAAAAATCAGGATAGTCTTTAGTGTCTATTCCATCTACTTCAATGTTGTTTATTTTTTTATAGTCCATTTTTAAATAAATTATGCTGCTGATTTAACTACTGCTAATCCTAGCTCAGATGCAGCATAGTTAATATGCTTTTGAGTTGTTTGACTCCAATACCCGAGCTGTTCTAAATGGGATGGATGGTATTCTTTGTCATACATTATCGTTGCAACATGTGTAGAGTAAGACCATATCTTATCGCCTTGCTGTCTTAGATTTTGTTTGTACTTGTTAAACGTTCTCATATTTTAATTTTATTAAAGTTGTTGTCTTCTTCTATTTCTTTTATATGTTCTTTTAATGTGTTAACTGATTGAAGTAGTTCGTGTGCTGCTTCATATTTTTCTAGGCTTTCGTATTCTTTTATTATTTTATTAGTTTTTCTCAGTTCATCTTTAAGTATAAGATAACCAAAGTAATCCATTTCGGCATCAGATAAAGAGTAATCATTACTGCTTTCTGCTATTTCAAATATGCGCCTTAAAGATTTTAGGTGTTTTAATTCTTTACTAGTCATTCATTTTTTCTTCTAAGTCTGTATTGACGTGTATAGCAAGTTCTTCCCAGTCTACATGGATAAGTGCGGTCATTGCGTAATCCCATACTGTATAATGTAATTTACCAGCTTCAACATCACACATTGATTGCAGTGATTCTCTAACATATCTCGCAACTTTTTCAGCATCAAACTTTTTAGCATAAAAGTCTTCGTGTCGGTGTAGCCTTGATACAGCCGCATCAAACTCATCTACAACTAATTGATCTAAAAAATCATGCATTATTCTAAATGTCATGTAGTTAGCATAACCATTATATTTATTATTTTTCATGTTGTTATTATATATTAAGCGTCGTATTTATAAATTTAGATGTTTATTTTTCTATGTTTAGCTATTTCTTTTATTATAAAATCGGGTAGTGTACTTACACCGTCGTAGTCAAAGAACTCGCCATCTTCAAATGTTAATTGGCCCTCTTCATAATCATCATAACCATTTGTTTCGTTATCCCAGTATTCAAATGATCCGTATTCAATACCAAATATCTCATCTGGTATAGTTACTACATATGACCATTTTTTGAAACTACCTTTTTCTGTTGTATAATTCATTAGCTTATATTTTCAGTAATATTGTTTAATATCTTAATGTACTTATTTCTTTCATAAGAACTAAGTTTAGTATTTTTTGATAAAACTAAAAGCACGTTTAAATAAAACTCTATTTTATCTTGATTTGTTTCTTTTTTAAGCCACTTCATTTTGTTCAATTTTGTAATCTTTTAAACTATCTAAGTTATCTTTAAAATGAATACCAATTTCATCTAATAAATCGTCGGCAGTAAACTCAGCATCCTCAATATGAACGTAATTATCGTAGTCCATACGTAAAGTATAATCACCAAGTTCAATGCAATCACTTATGTCAATTGTTTCAGTTAAGTTATTAAGAGTGTTTGACATTATCTCAACGACCTCGTCGTAGTTGAAGGTTATTTCTTTATTCTTTTTTGATACCATGTCTTTTAAATATCTTGTTAAATTATTTTCCATATCATTATTATATATTATTCTTCGTTTTTAAATTGTATTTCTTTTACGCCTACTATTTCGCATATACTGTTTAAACTTTTTATTATTAGTCCGCTATCAATGCCTTTATGTTCGTACAACCATATGGCATCTTTAACTCTATTAACATTGTTTATTATAGTAGAGTGATCTCTATTGAACATTAAACCTATAGAAGACAGTGTCATACCATATTTTTCATTAAAAATATAAGCTAAAGATTGTCTTACAATCAATACGTCTAGCGATCTTTCTTTAGAGCAAACCCGATCTGTTGTTACATCTAGCGTTTCGCATACATGTTTAAGATCTTCTGTAGCTCTACGGATTTTTTGAACACTAAGTAATTGAGTGTCGTGTTGATATAAGCGCATAGTACGCCTGAGTCTGGTGTATAGCAAACTTATTTCTTTTTGCTTATCAGTTATCTCTTTTAGTATGTCTTCCATATATTTATTTTAGATACTGTATTTTAAATTTAGGTAAAAACACTTCTAAGTAATAATTTGCTGATTCTGAGTGAGTTGCCCTTAACATATAACTAGACATCTCTTCATCACCCTCGCAGTCATAATCCATATTATATAATAGATGTTCGAATATAGCGTTCTGCTCATCTATTAAATCTTCTGAAAGATTTTTAGGATCAATACTTGTGAGCCAGTAGCTGTCTACTAATACTTGAAGTATTTGGAATTGTGCTTGTTTTTTAACCATTGTTTAGTAATTTATATATGTTTAACTCATTAATTATTAATTCTTTTGCTAACCTAGACACTTGACGACCGTGAGATCCTATGTGCCATGATATAACTTCGTCATCGCCGAAGTTTCTGTGTTGTTTCCAATCGTAAATCGTTACTATATTTCCTTCAGAAGTTTCAAGTAACCACTCGTTTTGAGCTTTCTCAGATTTAGGACCAGTATAATGTTGTTTTCCAAACACTGATACTATTTCATTTAGACTACACCAAACACCGTGGCCGTGATAACTTGTACCGTTAGCCAAGCCAGCTTCATCTTCTTTTATTCTGCTTATTGTTACCATTTATTTTTGTAGTTATTTAATTTTGAAAAAACCAACTATTTTTTGATTGCTCATCTTAATCACATTCTTCGCAAAGAAAATGAAAAATACATTAACTCGTCAGTTAGGCCTTCCAGGTGGTCGTTAAGCAACTCACTTACTTCATAAAGCTCCATGTTGTCGATGTCGTCTTTTGTAAATGGTACACTATCCCATTCCTCACTTACATGGTTCCACTTGTTTCTCCAAAAGCATTCATGCTTTTCTTGTATTGCCCATAGCATATCCCAGGGGTTTGTTGTATCAGTCATTATCTAGATATTCTTAGATTAACTTCTCTGTCATTTACAATTTCTACGCTAGCAACCATAGGCTCTATTAACATAGACATGCATGAAAAGACTTTTGATACTTCAAAGCCTTTTACGTTTATTACTTCGTGATTTGACCACGGTGTCTTTGATACCTCGTAGTTCCATTTAACATTAGTGCTACTGTAACCTTCGTTTCGCTTTTTAATTAAAGAGATAATTGCATTTTTAGTTGTCATGATTTATTATTTAAGATATTATATATAAGTAATCGTATTTATAAATAAAGTTTACTTTTCAAAGTATTTAACAAAAGTACTGTGGTTAACAGCACTATCAAGAGGTATTACTACATAGTATACAGTATCAGCTGTTATTACTGTATATTCCTTGAGACCTAAAGATTCAAGTTTTCTAGCTTTTTCCATACACATTCGCTCTTGGGTTTCAAATGAGATTTCGTATAAAGCAGCACTAGTCATTTGAGTTGTAGTGCAGCTAGCAAGCAGTGCTAATGGTATTAGTAATTTAATTTTATTCATGTTATTGGTGCGTTTATTAATAGTTTGTATGCTTCTTTTCTTACTTTACCCTGAAGCTGGGCAGATAGTTCTCGATATTTTTCTGATTTTGTGAGGTGTATAGCATACTTTGACGTGATCTCAACTGCTAAAGACTTTATAGCTGACTGTGTCATTTTTTTTTATAATTAATCCCATTCCCAACTACGAAGGTTTCTATTTTCAATGCCACAGCGCAATGCTTTCTCAATATCACGATGGTACATTACAATTTCATTATCTACCATCATACAAGTATTTCCCATCAATGCGCTGTTAAACTTATCCATATTAATGTTGGGGTAGTCTTTTAATAAAGTATCTATTTCACTTTTAACAAAACCTTCTTTGTTCTTTGTTTTAAAATTGAATTTTACTTTACTCATAATTTTTAGTATTTGGTAATCCTGAATAACTACAAGTGTTATTTACAGCATTAAATTTAGTAACTCGTTTAACTATCTTAGACATAAGATCATCGTATAGATCTTGGTATGTCTCACAATCTTCTAAAGCACAGTCAGCACTAACAAAGCTTATAACTTCAACAGATAATTCTGCCATAGTAGCTGTTTTAGCTAGCTTTACAAAGTGATCTAACGTGTCTTTGTTCCAATAAAACTCTCCATCTTGTTTCATGATATTATTTTAATATTTGGTATTATTATATATTAAGTGTCGTATTTATAAATTGAACTAATTTGATGTTTACTTTAACTTCTTATTGAGAATTTTATACTACCGTCTGAGATGCATTTATATCCACCATATACAGAATTTTCTGTTGCATCTTCAATGGCATCTATTAACTCATGAGCACTCATATCTACATCTCTAGGTATAGGATAATAAAAGCTGGTGATACCGGCATTTGCTTTTTCCTTAGCTATAGTTGTCACTGTCCAGATATGAGTTCTTTTATTAATCTCTTGTTGATTTTTGTTTACTTCTATTTTCATAATTTATATTTTTTCTTCTTCGTCATTAAACTCTGCCCATTCAAGGCATTGACCACATAGCTCGTCTGAATAATAGCTAGCTTTTGCTCCACAGCAATTACTTATCATATCGCTCATGATTGAAGTCTTTCTTTATCAATAGCCTAACTTCTATTTATAGATACAAACCCCGATTTGGCTTTTGCTACCAAAGCGACACTATTAATTTGGAATTCTATTTTATCGAGTAGATCAGCATATAAGCTTTTTATTACTTCTAAATCTGTTATACCTTGTTTATCTAAATTTTCTACTACAAAGTCTAGCACTTGTATAGCAACGTGAGCAAAACCATTTAACTCCTCCAGTTCTGCGAAG
>Ga0208303_1000089_pt1 | contig 36445 bp, 68 predicted proteins | sample CB_VirMetaG_2_FD_184537 | JGI IMG/M metagenome (GOLD analysis project Ga0208303, IMG submission 184537) | Freshwater to marine saline gradient viral communities from Chesapeake Bay - CB_1504_2 Viral MetaG (SPAdes) (version 4) | ecosystem: Environmental > Aquatic > Marine > Coastal | place: USA... | reverse complement strand
GATATACTGGTTTGCCGTCTCAAGAATTTCTGTTCGGAGCATATTGCAGCCGTCCTTTTGCTGTGGTTTATGGGGTGCGGGGCGGCACCGATGTGCATGCGAAACAGTCGAATGCCAGCGGACGCGATACCGAATGCGCCACATTCTTCAATCAACGCCGCCCCACGATCTCACTTATCAAAAGCCCCCTCGTCAATCATCCGCTGCGCATTGAGCACCACCATAGTCCGCCTTGTGTTCTCCTTTTTGCGTGTGACGCCTCGGAAAAAAACATTGAGAAACTCAGGGCTGCTCGGCTCGACTACCACGCCCGACAGCTTGGAACAGGCCGGGCACTCGAAGTGCACCGTGTCTGCTGGCGCTACAGCGATCCAGTCCTTGCCACATTCAAGGCAAGCAACATAGGCGCTCATATGCGGGCGGTGTTCGTCTAAGATAATTATGTTGTCAGTCATTCTTCTCTCCTTTCAGTTCTGCGAGGGTGATTGCTGCATCGTGATGCGATATTGTGTTGGCAATCCAAGTGTCGCTGCACTCAACTATGCTGACCATATTACCCAAAGCCTCCACCGCTTGCGCCAGTTTGGCCTCCAACTCCGCCGCATAGGCCTCGGCCTCTTCTGCGTCACGTTTTGCAGCCTCATACAGCTCCTTGTAGTCAACAGCCGTGCCAGCGAGACGGCGCGTCAGTGCTGCAATGTCGGCTTCGGGAGCGGGCTTGCGGCCCTCTGGTAGTGTCCACCTAGTCATCGGATCTTTCTCCTTTATCAAGCAGTGGGCGTTGCGGTGGATACCAGCGGCGAAGGAACCCATCCTCATCTTGGACGTAGAAGGTATGACCCTGCATGGCGTCTATCAGCCTGCGGTATTGGTGGATAAGGCCGAGGGCTTGTTCTTTTGTCATCCCCGCCCCTCCGCTGCTTTTACGTCCGTCACGTCCTTTGATCTGCGGCGGATTTCTTCAACGTCGCAAAGTGTCTGTTCCTCAATGGCGCGGATCATTAGGTCGTAAACCTCATAATAGGAAAGCTGCCCTGCCAATTTATGACTCATTTGCCCAAGCATGACGCGCGCCCTCTTTTGCTGCTCTGCGATGTGGTCAATTCGCGCCTGTCCGAGTAGCGTTCTCATCCCCGCCCCTCCGCTGCTTTGAGTATCGCCGCCTGCTTTTCGGGGTCGGCGGCAAGGGCGCGGATCAAGTCGGCAGACCGCATGTCGCTGCACCATGCAGCGTATTGCGCTACGTCGCCCATGTTGCTGGGGTCTACTGATGGCTCATCATAAGATGGCTCAACAGCCCGGATAGCCGCCTCCAGCGCCGCATCAAGGATGGCATCGGGCGATGGGGTTGCAGACAGCTTGGCCTCCAGTTCCTCAATGCGGTCGATCATGCCGAGCAAAACTTCCTCTGTCGGCCTGTGGGGAAGTTGGATCGCATCACACTCGCGGAACAGCTGCACGACAAAACGGGCGCGGCCTTTCAATTCGTCACTCATTGGTCGTCTCTCCCAGAAAATCCTTCGGGTCCAGCGCCCAGATGCAATACGACGCCCGCTCCTGATCGGCCCGTGCATAGACATCGGCCTTGGCCACCCGGCCAGCTTTGAACAGGCGAAGCAGGGCGTTGTGAGCCAGATGCACGTCGGTGCCGACTTCTTTGGAAACCTCTGACGTTGTGGCGAGGAACAGATCCGCCACGGCTTCATATGCGCGCTCGTCAAGGCTTGCCTCGTTCTTGACTGGTGCAGACACGCTGTTGGCAGGCTTGGCGACGTGGACGGCCACCCAAGGCGTGCTGGCGTTGTTCGGGTGCGTGTTGGGGATCAGCTTTGCCGCAACGATGTCGCCCTCGTCAACGCCGCTTGCTTTGATCACGCTTGGCGGGACAAAGGTTTGCGATCCGTCATCTGTGCGGGCCGCGAAGGCACAGCCGCTGTCGAGGATGTGGCTGATGTAGATTTGTGCTTCTTGCATCGTAGTTCCTTATTTGTTGAGGTGGTCAGGTCGTGCGCGTGGACGAACCCTTGGAATGCCGCTGTCTACGCATTTTGCAACGGCATCGGGGTATTCGTTGACGATGGCCCCGTGAATGGCTGGAAGGGCGTTTCCGCAGTCTATTTCGCTACGAAACGGAATCATCGCATACTGATCCGGTCCTGATCCAAGGGTGACGATTAATATAATCCACGTCATTTCCGCTTCAGCCGCGAAGCCGCCTCTTTCAGTGCCGCAATCGTCCAAAGCTCAGCCTCGTCCAGATGCTTCTGGCTTCCGAGACGGTGACGCATGTGCTGCACGGCCCACGGAATTTCCTGTTCAATCCACAGCGCCAGATCGGCATTAGACAATGCTGTGAGTTGATCCAGACTTGTCAGTTCCGGGGCTTCCTTCATTTTCCGCTCCCTGATGTTTGTGACGGCCTTTGTGATTATCTCGTTTCGTGTCATTGAATTTCTCCTGCGTTTTAATCCCGGCCCGGTCGAGCCACCCCTCTTTGCGGGCCTTGCTTATGTTGTTTGGATGGCACCCCAGCGCCTTCGCTGCCTGCCAGATCGACGGGTAAGTTGTTCCCCGAATCGTTACTGGCGTGCTGATGCTGGTGTGGTAGTCGCTCCACGGTTTCATTTTGTCTCCCATATTTCTTTGACCCTTGCCTTCAGGCTGTCCTGCATCTTGGCTGGATATTTTGCTATGAAGGCCCGCCGCGTTTCCAGCGAACCGAGGTTGATGACATGACGCGCGGCACTGTCGATGATGGCTGCGCGGCAGGCTTTGCCATAGGCGGCTTTGGTTGCTTCGTCCGGCAGGTATATCTCCCCGCCACCGATGCCACCCGTCCACGGCTTCATTTTTTCCGGCGCTCGACTTTCTTGGCGATGTAGATGAACCGCCTTGGACCGTCTTTGCGTTGGTAGAGAACGCAGAGGCCAGCTTCGCAGGCACCCATTGCCTTGTGCTTGTGCTCGCCGCTGCAATATTCACCGATGTGGTAGATGATTTCATCACCGATCTTGGAGTTGGCAAGAGCGGCTGCGAATGCGCCCCGGCCCTCCTTGCTGATGTCAATCTCGGCCATCAGAACGGGATCTCATCTTCTATGTCTGCATTGACAGCGGAGTTGCTGGGCGACTGATCGTATCCGCCACGATCATCCTGCTTTGATCCGCCCATGAACGTCAGGTCGCTCACCGAAAGCGTGATAGACCCCTTGCCCTCGTAGACATTGACTCCGGGGCGGCCAGTCACGACCAGCTTGGTGCCCTTGGTGATGTAGCTTTGCAGGCTCTCGGCGCGCTTGCCCCAGATAGAGCAGTTGACCCAAGTGCTGTCTCGCTTGTTGCCGTTCTTGTCCTTGCCGTTGTCCACGGCGATAGAGAAGCCCAGAACGGGGTCGCCGCCCTGTGTTTTGCGCAGTTCCGCGTCCTTTCCGACGTTGCCTGCAATTGTCATGCTGATCATGTGATCCTCCTTTGGATGTTGTGGGGGCCGAAGCCCCCGTTGTTATGCGGCGTCACGCTGCCTGATTGCAAAAATTGCAAGGTGGCGCATGTTTTGGGCGTCAGGGCTTTTGGTGGTGCGGTGCATCTCCCACCAAATAGCTTCAAGTTGCTCGGCTGCGTGGGTGTAGCCGCGTGCGGCGGCGGCAAAATCGCCCCGCTGCATTGCGGCGTCTGCTTCAGTGGCGCGGGCGTTGGCGGCTTGGATGCGGGTCATCTGTTTCTTCCTTGTCTGGGTTACCTTGTGCATTCTTTTTACAGAACATCCAAAGCATCTGCAAACAATTTCTTGCCGCTGGCGCAATTATTTCTGCCTCATCTTGTATCGCATCAGCCCGTTCATGACCGTTGTGTGGTCCCGGCTGACGTATTTGGATATCTGCCCAAGCGTGAATCCAGCTTCCCGGCAGGCCGCATATGCCTCCTCTCTGGCCCGGTAGGCTATTCGATCCCGACGTGGGCTGCGGATCTCGTTGAGAGTCAGGCCAGCCATTGCGGCAGCGGCTTCGAATATTTCGCGCATCATACTTCACCTCCAAACCGTCTCAGCGCAAACCCGGCCTCTGCGAGTATCTGTGCTGCCTTGTCTTTGTCTACGCGCTGACGCTCTGGCTCTGGCCTTTCAGCCGGAAGGGAAGCGACGACCCGCTTGTGAGCCTCGACGATCTTTTCCTGCACCTGAAACTCGTTGATTGACTTCAGCCTGCCACCGCTTGCCGCGAAGACTGCTGCCACGCCCTCTCGAACCTCGGAGATGGTGTATTGGCTGAGAAGATCGCACCAGTCATTGCAGACCGCATCCTTGATGTGCTGATCCATATTGTTCCAGCCGAAGCGATCAATCTTGACGCTGGCGACCTCAAGGATAGCCACCAACTCAGCCCCTCGCCGCGCGGCTTGCTGCCCATCGAGCGCCGCGATCTGCAATCTCTGCCGCTGTTGTTGATCCCGCCACTCTTGGGCCGTTTGAGGCGCGCTGACGCTTCCACTTGACCGAGTTGGCAATCCATGTGCGCCATGCGGCGTCCCAATCTCGGTATTTGCTCTGCTTTGAATGGTGGTGATTTCTGAATGTGTCTGCTTCATGGTCGATCTCCTCTTGGCTCATGCCTCTGTCAATGGCGTCTTGGATGTTCCGGTCGCTTGGGAGCCATCCATCGGGAAGTTCAATCTCAGGCTTTCGTCGCGCCTTTGGCTCCCCAATAGGTTCACTTCCAAGGTTAATATTTCCAAGGTTAAGGGGGGTATCATTTTGCGCTAGGGGGGTGGCGCATTTTGCGCTAGGGGGTGGCGCATTTTGCGCTAGGGGTTCCTGCATCCGCAATATGTATTGCGTGCTGGTCTGCGACCCGTTCTCGCGGTGCCTTTGCTCACGATATATCAGTCCCATAGTCTCAAGCGCAGCCAAGTGCCTCTTGACGGTCGCCACGTCCATCTCGCACTCATTGGCAAGAGTTTTGAGGCTTGGAAAGCACATGCCTGTTTCGCTGTTGTGATGGTCTGACAGCCAATACAAAACGATCTTGGCCGCAGGCTTCAGCCCCTTCTGCCTCATGGCAAGGGCTGTCATATAATGGCTCAATGGATGAACCCCTCTGTTGGGGCAGGTATTGCGTAGACGGTCCCCACCGTGCTATCAATAACCTGCGTTTGCGATACGCCTACCCTAGCCTCACCCAAGGCAAAATTCAAGCCCCGGCTCTCCCACAGAGTCGGGGTTTCCTTTTCCCCAGACCATGCTATCATTGACCCACGCGCTGCCTATTCGCGTAGCCGGGTTGATCCTCCTCCCAGTCCCGGCTCAACTTGGCGGGTTGAGGCTCTGTCTCCCCGCCAGTTTTTTTTCACTCCATGCACTCGCCGCCATCGACTTGGCAAAAGCCGTCTTCCTGATCAAAAAGCTGATATTGGTTTTCAACATTCCAACGAATTTCTCTGCGGCTAAACTCTTTTCGAAACCGCCCCCCATTGCCGAGCGTCCAGTCAGAGACCAACATCTCCATATCCTCCCACCATTGATGCCGCTCTGGGTAATCACGGGCCAGCGCAGCTTGGGCGGCTTCAGACTTGAGAAAGCACCCATCGCAGTTGCCAAGAGGCGTTTTGCCTTTGATGTTTTGCAGACGCAAATCAAACGGCTGTTTTCGCCAAAACAGAGCGACATCGTGCTTGGACACATTGGCGTCTGCCAACGGATACCATCTCTGCCACCGCTCACGCTGCGGTTCACGGTTGACCCTGCCCGGTTCATCGGCGCGGATGCCAAGCGCTGACATCCATTTCTCCCAGCCAAGAGAGCGCAGATAATCACGCGATGGCTTGACCTTCAAATCCCCAGTGCAAAAACGTGCTTTTTGGTTTGGAAGAAATTTATTCTGCTGGATCAAGTCACGGAATGGCTCACCATTACGGGCGGCGCTGTTGTGCGAGACAATGCGAAACCGCTCTCCCGGTCCAGCGCCCCGCTCAAACTCTACCCATGTAATCGGAATGCCCCAGCGGTCGCTAACTTCCTGCACAAAGTCTAGGGTCTGCGGCATCTCGCGCCCGGTGTTGGAAAAAACTACCTGACACCGATCGGGAATGCCTCCGTTGGCCTCGGCAATGTGGTGCAGCATATATCCAGACGTGCGACCACCGCTGAAGCTGATTTGCACGTTGCCATCAGGCAAAACATAATGGTTCACTGCGTTCCTCCCAATTTTTTTCTCGTCACCTCAGACAGACGATACCAGCCGCTTTTCATCAGCAGCGTCCCGTCGTCGTCCATCTCAATCAGCACGTCCTGCACCTCACGGGGGCCAAGGCCGAGATCCATTGCGATCTGATCGGCATTCGCTCGGCTGAACACCGACAGGTAGTTGATGATCTTGTCACGCATTCCAAGTCTCCATTTTCTCTTCCACGTCGTCGATGGACCTGACCACCGCCCAATGGCCCCCAGAGGCCACGATAGCCTCTCCCACGGCCTTCTGTGCTGGCGAGGCATATCCACCCTCGGCCTTGACCTCGAAGCTGTAGAAACGCCCCTCATGCAGCATCATCAAATCGGGAAAGCCGACAAGCATCCCCATCATCTTCTGCTTGGCAATGGCGCGGGCAATAAGCGCACCCTTCACGTCCGTCTGGTTTGGACTGTGGTGGATGACAGCCTTGGGATACTGGCGACGAAGGTAGGCGAGGATGGCCGAATGAATCGGGCCTTCAAGGTTGCGCCTCACCGTGATCTCCTCCCGAACAGAACCACCGACAGCCGCCCAGACTTCCGCAGGGCCGAGACGAACTGGCGAACCTCATCAACAGGCACCGACAGCTTGACGGATATGTCCTCGACTCCGAACCCTTGCCGCAGCATCCGGCCTGCGTCCATTCTCCAAGCGTTCATTGCCATTCCTCTGCGATGACTTGGCCTTCAGTGATGATTTCGATCATCGCCCGGACCTGACGGCGCGGGATGACAGCACCGTTGATCCAGCGCGAAAGCTGGCATTCCGACGTTCCGATTTTCTTGGCGAACTGTTTGCGTTTCAGGCCATTCTCACGAATGAACTGGGCGAGGGCGGGTTGTGCTTTTCCAATGTCCATGCGTTTGTTCTACACTTTCTTGCGGCTTGTGCAATAAATATGTTGCACTGGGTGCAGTATGGCGGTAAAAGGGATGCATAGACAGTAACCCAGACAAGGAGACAGACAGATGGCAACGCGTATCAAAGCAGGCCTGTACCACCATCGCGGCCACGAGATTGAGGAAGTCGGGCGCTATGACAGCGAACCCACAGTGCGCTGGAACATCCGGCACCTCGACGAGGACAGCGCGCATGACGCGGCAAACACCCTCCGGGACGCCAAGGCCATGATCGACCGCTGGGCTGCGGGCCGGTAACAACCGGGGGCCGAGGCCCCCTGCCACCCACAGGGCGAGTGAAGCCCGCTCACAAGGAGACAGACAGATGAAAATTTTCGACTTCACTAATGGCCGCAAGGGCGCAGAACTCGGCGACATCAAAAGGGCAAACTCGATGGGGGGCTGTCTGGTTCGCAAGGGCGACCGGGTCTACCGGGTCGAACTGTCCGACGATGCACAATGGACCTTCGGCCCAACTGCAGAGGCGACGTGGCACACCGGGGCGACATGGCTGCGCTGGGAGAACAACCAACCCGTCGAGGACATGCCCATCCGGCCCGAGGACTTCGGGGTGGGGGCGATCTGCTTCTGCACCGGGCAATGGCGCACCGGGGAAGGCGCGGGCAAGTGGGTCTGGACCATCGTCGGCACCGCCGAATGGAACCGCGAGGCCTGCAGCAAGGGCATCCTCAAATCCACCTATGAGCGCACCATCACAGAAGACGCCGCTTGACGCAACCGGGGGCTTCGGCCCCCACCACCACCGGAGGATCACATGACATATCACGAAGCCCTCAAGGAACTGAACGAAGCGGCATATGTCGCAATGAAGCTGGGCAAGCAAACTGCCGACAAGGACGCGCTGCGGCAAGTTGCCCGCGCCACCGACGCTCTGGTTGACGGGTTCCAGCCATGAGCGCGATGCAATCACTGACCGTGGCAGAGTATGCCTTTGATGACGTGCCTGAGCATCTGACAGGATATGCCGACAGCGACGGCCTGCTGATTGAGGCAACCGTCTGGGCAGACATGGAGCGCAACGACTACGGCGTGCCCGGATCGCCTGTCTGGCATGAGGCAACCGTCACCAGCGTCGAGGTAGAGGTCAACGGCGTCAAGCTGCCGATCTGCCCTGACGATCTTTACGAACTTGCAGCAGAGGCCGCCATTGAGCGCGGCGAATGGGAGGACTGACATGAAAATCAGAGACATCATTGGCGACCTGATCGGGGTCGTCGCAATCTTCGGCGGGCTTTGGGCTGCGCTGGTCATCGGCTACGGAATGGGGTGGTAATATGAAGGGCATAGCAACAGCACTGGCAAAGGCGCAGGCCGAGATGGGCAAGGCGCTCAAGCAGTCAAACAACCCGCACTTCAAGAGCAAGTATGCGGATCTTGGCAACGTCATGGACGCCTGTCTTCCTGCGCTGAATGCAGCGGGCATCGCAGTCATCCAGCCCACGGGCGAGGACGAGCACGGTCGCTACGTTGAAACGGTCCTGATCCACGGCGAAAGCGGCGAAAGCCTCACCTGCCGAGTGCCGCTGATCGTCGCCAAGAACGACATGCAGGGCTATGGCTCGGCAGTGACGTATGGCCGTCGCTACGGGCTGATGGCAATGGCAGGCATCGCACCAGAAGACGATGACGGCAACGCAGCAGCCAAAGCTGCGCCGAAACAAGAAGCGCCAGCAAAGATTGGCGCAGACCAGTTTCGGGAAATGCAGTCGCTGATTGAGGCCACAGCCACGGACGAAGGCAAGTTCTGCCAGTTCATGAAGGTCAGCGATCTGCACGAGATGACATCCAAGCAGGCAGACGACGCCATCGCCATGCTGAAGAAAAAGCAGGCCAAGATGGAAGCGGACCACGACGCAGCCGTGAAGGGTGAGGCAGATGGAACAGCGCAGCAATGAATGGTTTGAGGCGCGGCTTGGCCGCGTCACAGCCTCCCGCACTGCCGACGTGATGGCAAAGACGAAAAGCGGATACAGCGCCAGCAGGGCAAACTACATGGCCCAGCTTATCACTGAGCGCCTAACAGGCCAGCCTACAGAGGGCTTCAGCAGCGCGGCTATGCAGTGGGGAACCGACACCGAGCCACAGGCCAGAGCAGCATATGAGATAATGACAGGCCACACGGTGACGGAAACAGGTTTCGTCATGCACCCCACCATCGTGGACTTCGGCGCATCACCTGACGGGCTTGTGGGCAGTGACGGGCTGATTGAAATCAAATGCCCCAATACCGCCACCCACATCGAGACGCTTCTGAACGAAACCGTGCCGAGCAAATACATCACACAGATGCAGGTGCAGATGCTTTGCACTGACCGCGCTTGGTGCGATTTCGTCAGCTTTGATCCGCGCCTTCCCGGCAACATGGCCTTCTGGATGTCCCGCGTTGAAGCGGACGCAGAGATGCAGGCAGAGATTGAGGCCGAGGTTCAGAAGTTTCTGACCGAGTTGTCAGACAAGCAGGCCAAGCTAGAAGCCAAGTTTGGATGACCTACAAGATCCGCCTCACAGGGCCGAGGCAGCGCCTCTACGCCCACCAACTGATAGATGCTGCACCGGACTATTCAACGGTCAGCATCGTTGGCGGGGACCGGACGCTGGATCAGAATGCAAAGCTATGGGCCATGTTGAGTGACGTGGCCCTCGCAAGACCAGAAGGGCGCAAATGGACACCAGACACATGGAAAGCTGCGTTCCTTCATAGCCTTGGTCATCAGGTGCAGTTTGCCGATGGCCTCGACGGATCAGGACCGTTCCCGCTTGGGTTCCGATCATCCAAACTGACAAAGCGGCAGATGAGCGACCTCATTGAGGTCATATATGAATACGGATCTCGGCATGGCGTCGAGTGGTCCGAATAGGAGGAAAGACAATGGAAGCCGAACAACTAAAGGCGTTTATTGAGCGGGTGGAAAGCCAGAACGAGCGGATCGCAGAGGAAACCGAGGTGCGCAAGGAAATCTTCGCAGAGGCCAAGGCATTCGGATACTGCGTCAAGACCATGCGCCGCATCATCCAGCTTCGTCAGCGGCAGGCAGATGAACGGGCAGAGGCAGATGCTATTGAGGCGCTGTATCGCGAGGCTCTGGGGCTATGAAGTGGCTGTCACGCATCTTCATGGCCCCTGTGGCCCGTCGCAGACTCGCTGTGCTGTATCAGGAGCGCGATAACCTGTCCGCAGCTATACAGAGGGCCAGAAAGGCAAAGAAGGCCGTCAGCGGGCTTCAGGAGGCCGCACGGCGCAACACGGCAGAATGTATGCGATGGGAACAGTTCCTTAAATGATGCGCCCAATATACGAGCGACAACATGACCGTGACCGCGAGGCAGAAGTCTCGCGGCACATCTTTAACAAGTGGAAGGCAAAATGCTTCATGATGCCAAAGTTTTCAGCAGCGGACATGCTGATATTTGACAGCAATGACAGGCCGAGATGCTGGGCAGAAGTAAAAAGCAGAAACATCGCATTTGGAACCTATGACCACATGCACATTTCGGCTGACAAAGTTCTGCGCCTACAGCACCTCGTGCAGCTAACAAGGCTCAAGGCAATTATTATTGCCAACCTAAAAGACGGCGTGTTCTGGCACCACTGCCCAGAAACAGAAGCCGAAATTGTCAAAGATATTGGTGGCAGGACAGATCGGAATGACGCCAAAGACATAGAGACGATGGCTTGCTTGTATTGGCCGGATTTCAAGAGGATTTGATGAAGCGCACACCCCTTGCCCGCAAATCATCGCTCAAGCCTGTCTCAGCAAAGCGCAAGGCATACAAGGCCAGCCCAGAGGGGAAGGCAGGCAAAGAACACATGGGCCGTGTGGCACAGCTTCCCTGCTTGGTTTGCGGCGCGCATCCGGTCGAAGTCCACCACGAGGGAAAGCCGCGCTCTGATTTCAACTGCCTGCCCCTATGCCCACGTCACCACCGTCAACAGTTCGGGCCGGGAGCATATCACTACAGTCCACGGGCGTTTTATGAACTGCACGGCACGTCTGAGGAACTATTGGCTGAAATAGCCAAAATGCTTCAGTCCTCGAATATGTGAACCGTTGTTGCTCTGCGACCACCGCCTTTGCCATAGGTCACGCACTGAATGTCGCTCTCGCCCGTGAACAGGTTGTCGTTGGCATACCTTCCGGGCGGGCAAATCGGGTTGACCTGATACACCCGCATACCCGGCACGTTGACCGTGATTTCCTTGTGAAGATGGCCGCGCCACAATTCCCGGCGTTTCGCAGCACCCCACGCGGCAGCATGACGGGCAGCGATGGCAAGTGTCAGACCTTCAGGCTTGGATGTTTTCTGATCGCCGTGGATCGCAGCAAGAAGGTTGCCCTCCCATTCGTAGGTAAACAGGTCGTGGCCATCCTTGATTTCAAAACGAGGATTGTCCCTGTATCGCTGGCGCAGACCTTGCCGCAGGGCAACCGCAATGGCCGGATCATGGTTACCCTTTAGGGGCTGGTAGATGACCCGATCAGATTTGGTCATACCGTATTCGATCAAATCAATGGTTACGTCGATGGCAATGTCGGCCAAATTATCGAAATCGGTATCAACGGCCAGAGGATGCTTGCTTTGAGGAGTCAGGGCTGAATTGTCGTTTGCCTCGGTAAAGTCACCGCCATTCACGATGACAAGCGTCTCAGCCGGGGGCGCACGATTGATTACATCACGAAAACCGTGCTGAAGCCTCGCAACCGCCTCTGCCGTTCCAAACGATCCGACGCGCATTCCAAGATGCACATCGAACAGCGGCACAAAATTCAGCATGTCGGACCTTGTAGCATCTGGGCGCTGTATGACAGGCGCTGCGATGACCCGCGACATGCGGTCTGCAATCCGCTCCAGCATGTCGTCTTGCAGTTCCGTCTCGTCAACAGACCAGCGAGTTGTCCCGACCTTTTTACCATCTGCATCGTAGTCGTGAATCCAGCCGCCACGCGCCTCACTGGGCTTCAGCTTGGCCCGGTCAACGACATTCCTTGCACCCTCTGACAAGTGAAAGCCGTGCAGCTTGGCAGCGCGAAGCCGATGGTCAAATGTGCTGCGAGATATGCCGAGAAGTTCGTATGCGCCTTTCATCGAATAATCGGCTTGGACATATGCATCCCAAGCCTCGCGCATTTTCTCTTCGGTCAGCTTAGGCGTAGGCATTACGAACAGAAATCCCGGTAGATTTCATTCTCGGCCACGATCTGCGCCAGAAGCCGTCTGTCGTTGTCGGCCAGCCAGTTGATCGTTTCGGCAGATGTAAAATACTTCGGGCGGGCAATGTCGCAGAAGTCGCCTTGCGGAACGTGCATACACCCGGCCAGCAGCATAAATGCCAAGTATCTCATAGGCCTTGCCCCTTGTTCATCATCCGGTCCTCCGGGACTGCGTAGTTCTGGCTTGGTGGCACCCATAGCCGCCCCCGAAGGTCGTGCGGCAGTTCTACAGTGCTGCACTGCCAAGGCGTGGTTGTGACAACAGCCCAATGCCCAGAAGGCCCAAGCCACAGTTCAAGCATGTTGCCCGCATCGGAAAGCCCCCAAGAGTGAAGCTGCAACCCGTGCTCATGCCTCAAAAACGCTTCCAGCATTTCCTTGTCATGGCACTCTGTAGATTTGGCAGGAACGGCAACGAGTGCCAATATCGCTGCCAAGCGGAACATCAGTCCTTCTTCCTTATCCAGTCGCTTGCCCGGTCCACCAGATAAGGGTCACTTTCCACGTCATCTCGAATCCTGCCTGAAGCCTTCATCGCATCCACGCGGGCATTGGCGCGTTCCCGCTCAATGTCTTTCCGCTCACTGCGGCGGATCATCAGAATGATATTCCACGCAGCGGCGATACCGACAGCCACAGCGGCGAGGTATAGCTTTATCCGGCGCATCACCTGTCACCCCCCGCCCAGCGCCGCAGACGCTCCTTGAAGACCCACATCGCCGCGAGGACGATAACCCCCGCCAGAGCCAAGGCAACAAGCTGTGCGGTGCCATCCAGCGCCCCTACGGCGGTTGCAGCGGTCCCGAAGCCAGCGCCGATCTGCGCGGCGGATGCCTGCATGGTCGTAGACTCAATCAGCTTGCGCTCTGGGGGTTTGTTTGCCAGCCACCGATCAACTTTGAAGCCGGGGCAGGCTTTGGCATTCGTGTAGTCGTTATGACCGGAGATTTTCTTGATCGTCGGGACGCGGATCTTCAGTTCGTTGATCAGCACCCGCAGGGCTTGATCCTGTGCGTCGGTGTAATTCGCAGAGAACGCATCAGTGGATGATGACCCATGCCCGCCGACAAGGCAGATACCGATGCTATTGTCGTTGTGGCCGTAGGTGTGAGCACCTTTAACATCAAGCGGACGCCCGGTGGCAACTCTGCCGTCACGGTCCACGATGTAATGATACGCTATGTCAGCCCAGCCGTTATCCTCAACATGCCAGCGCCGGATCTCGTCGCGCTTCTCCTCGACAGACTTGTCAGCCATCCAATTTGGCCGGGTTGACGCAGCGTGGATGATCAACTCGTCTATCTTGCGCATGTCACTTCCTCAGTGCAGCTTCGATTGTGTCCAATTTCTCGAATACGCGCCTAAAATTCTCGCGCATTTCTTTAAATTCTTTATCGTGGGCCTCTTTGTTCGCCGATGTCGTGGCCTTGATCACCTCGATGTCCGTGCTTTGCTTGTTTACACGGTTGTGCAGAACCCACACAAAAGCAGCGACGGGTGCAATCACCCATTGCATCAAGAGATCAAGTGTTTCCATAGCGGGCCTCATAGCGAAAGATTGAGCAGCAGTTTCATTCTACACAACCTACAGTTCCATTGGAATGCTTTGCAGACCCATAGCTGCGAGAGCCGCTGGACCCCTCATGCCGATGACTGCCACCAGCGTATCTGCACCGACTTGGGGGACAGGGTTGCTTGAAACTTCACCAGTCTCAAAGTCAGGTTGTGCAGGTTGCCAGATGACCAGACGATCCTGCGCACGACGAGCACCAGCGAGGTTGACAACGTAGGGTGCCCCATATTCGCCAGTCTCCGCGTCCAATGTGCCTACGTCAGCGGCAGGACGTTCCACCGGACCCATCTGGGTTGCAGCAGCGATCCAGCCTGTAGAAGCCTCGAAGCTGCTGATGTGGTAGATGTTACCAACAGCGTCTTGGTATTGGGCTGAGAAGGAGTTTTCCCATTCGGCGGGGGTGTAGCCGTTGATCCAGCCAAGAGCCACTGCAAGGTCACGGGTGTCGTCCAGTTCCTCTGCGGGGGTTGCGATGGTCAGTCTCATGGCAGGGTCACCCCGCTGCGTGTGGCTAGGTAGGCTTCGGTGTTGGTGATTTCGTCAGTGGTGGACGATGCGCCCCGGACGATTAGGCCGTAGAGGTGTCCGTCGAACCAAAGACTGTCAGAACCAGCAGCATCTCTTGCGCCGATGTTAAGAGGGTAAGAAAGATAGTTACCTGTCCCCTGATCACTTGTATTTTGGGCGACTTGAGTCCCATCAACGCGCAGAGTGGCGGCATCACCTGAAATATCCCCAAAACCAGTCACGACATTAGTAGTAGGGGCCGCAAAAGCCGCGTCGTTTGTCTGTGCCGAAACAAATATAGTCCCTTTTGAGCCGATTTGATACTGGGCGGCTGGAGCAAACCCATTTCGGCCAATCAAGAAGAACGCCCCGTCGTTTGAGCTTGCTGCGGCGCTGCTCTCAACGATGACACTTGCGTTTAGCCCTGTTGTGTCAGTAACTTTCCTCACCCCAGCGAACACAGACATCTTATCCGTGCTGGTGAAGTCGATAGCCGCACTAGCCATCCCGTCATCCGTCCCATCAAACGACAGATACTCCAGCGAGGTAACGCCCGCCTCTGTGATGTCGTAGGAGGTTACTACCTTCTGGTAGGCGGTGGCGGTGGAGCCAGCATCCAGTTGTGCACCCCACACGAGAATGTCGGCAGTTTCATCATTACCAGCAATAGAGTCAAACAACATAATCTGACAGTCTGGCTGAGTTAAATTAGTTCCACTAGTTAAAGTGAATCTTTGCCAAGTTCCTGTGACTACAAAATTGCTAGCTTGAGCGAATAGCCTAAGACCTACGTTTTGAGTTCCAATCCCGCTATAAGTTTTCATCCAAACAGAAAAAGTATATCTTTGGGAAGGTAATGGGGTAGCACTAAAACTGTGTTCGAGTCTTGAATACTGGCCTCCAGTTTTATCCAACTGAATACGGTCAGCAGTCAGGCTCCCATTAGGGTCAAGCCCTGCATCTGCCGTCACAACAGGATTTGTTGCCCCCAAATTGTCTAGTGTCCAATATGTGTCATCATCAAACTCCTCAGTCCTCTCAAGCAGGTTCCTACGCCCAGTCTCAGGCACACGCGCAAGGATAGGACGAGAGGGTGCGGAGGTCTGGGTGGCGTGGTTGCCGTTGCCACTAAGGTCTTGGAGATACGCAACGGGTTGACCATAGGTCGCGGCTACAGTCCCGCCTGTGTCAGTAAAAGCTGTAGTAATCGAAGGCTCATACCATGCACCCTCCTCGCCAGAAGCAAAGAGAGATGCGGGGGAGAAGGGGGCTTCTCCACCACCACCACGAGCCAAAATAGTCGTGGACCACAGGTTAAGCCCCAAGCTGATCATCTCTTAATACCACCCGACCACGGTTGCGGTAGTTGCTGCGCGAACCTGAACAGCGCGAAACGGGATGACCTGACCAGCAGTCACCGCATAGGTAACGTCAGTGCCTTCATCATCTCGGATCACAACATTCCCAGCGACCGAAACGTAAATCGCGCGCGGTCTGATTGCCAAATCCTCATCAGCAGGCGTGATGGCGAAATGACGATTGGCCGGGCCGCTGATCCCGGTTGCGGTGCTTTCAAAGATGTCAATCATGGCGAGCCTCTATGTGGTTTGGTGCATCATAGCACAAGCCGTCACGCCCTGAAAGCGTCACGCAGGATATGGAAACCTTGCGCGGATCTCCTCGCGCTTGGCCAGCCATTCGGCCTCGGTGCTTTCGCCTGCTTGCCATTGGAAGAACAGGGGGTCGGCCTCGGCCTGATATGCGGCTTGACGTTTGGCTTCAGCGATAGTTCGCAGTTCATCATCAGTTGGCGCTGGCGGCTCTGGGGGCGCAACATACGGCGCGGCGGCGGCTTTGGCAGCGTTGAACACCTCCGCCCCAATAGGCTCGACATCATTCGGATCAGCGGTGAATGGTATCCAGCCATAGACGGGATGATTGATCTCGCAGTCAATCGCGCCAGATGCTGTGAAGATAGGGTTGCGATATTCCATCAGCTAATCCTCAGCCAAAGGGTTGCGCCAAAAATGGTGGTCAATGGAAGTTCTCCACCCCCGCCCGTTTCGGTGTGGTCATAAAATCCCATGCATCGCCAAGTCCCTGACAAAGCAGACCCAACAGAAAATTGTGCGGTTGATTGTGATGCTGACACAGAAAAAACTGCGCTAGTCGGGACTAATTGACTGCCTGCTCTAGTTGACCCAAAAACAACATTAGATGCTGTCGTAGATCGTGCGAAAACATAAGTCCCAATTCCGCCAGCGCTTTGGTTTGCTATCCTGTCTGCCACGGTTGATACGGGAAGCGCGGCAGGTTGAATCGGTGGCGCGCCCGCGTCACCATTAGCAATTGCAATAGGGTTGTCTCGCAGCGCCTGAATGGTCGTGGCAAACGGAAGCGCCCCAACCGAAACAAGCGCGTTGTCAATGTTCGTCCATGCCATGTTTCACCTCATAGCCATCGGAACGGCAGTGTGTTGCCCGCTCCATCTGTTCCACTTGCATCGACCCACGCGCCAACCTCGGTCGTGGGGGCCGTTTCGTCATCCGCCACCCAGACCCAGAACACGCCGCCGCTCTCGTTATCCTCGGCCATGAACTGATATTCACCGCCCTGCGTGACCGTCTCGGCGCTCGTGATCAGCCAATTGGCAACGCGGATAGACCCGTCTGGATTAACATACAGGAAGTGCGAGACATTCGCCACGTCCCCGGTCCAGATGCTTTCGATGTCTTTCGCCGTGAGACGGAATTGGATGTGCTTGCGAACATCCCGAAACTTCAGCAGCCATGCATTTGATAGCGACGATGCAATCACGTTGCTGTTGATCCAGCGGCAGAAAATTTCTTTCGGCTTGGCCTCGCCATATTGCCGCTCTGCCTCGGCGTCGATCCGAACCTCGGCAAGCGAATAGCTAAATTTGTCGCGCGGGTTCAGGGTCGGATTGCGAAGCCCGTAATAAACATAAACCTGCGAAGCCCGATCTTTCGGCACTTCCTCAATCACGAAGCTGTCCGCAATGATGTCGGCTTCCTGAGTGATTAGCACAGGCGCAGGAACGGGCCTCTCAGCCCGAAGTCTGATCTTCTGCACCCTCTCATCCCACCAGATGTAGGATAGCCCCTGCTGGGCCAATTCTCCGACCAGTTGCTGCACGGGAACAGGATCAGCGATGTGAGATGTGAAGTTATAGATCAGACGATAGGTGTTGAACTCATCATCCCAGTCGGTCTTGGTGATGTAGACAGCCGGAATGCCGCCGTAGTTGACCAGCAGATCATAGATGATGTCCGAGAACGGTTGGGCCTCATAGCTGAGAACTTCCTGCACGCGGTCGAATTGATTGTGCGCCGCTGCGGTCGTATTCAGCACCCCTCGCGTCAGGCCAGTGAATAGAACATTCGAACCGGATAGCGACCTACCAGTATAGGCGATGATCTCGTTGTTGATACGAATCCTGCCCGACGCTGGATAATCCGCAACGACAGCCCCGGCCACAGAAAGCGATGTTGCCACGTTGGTGATGTTCGCCGCCAGAGATCCGGGCGAAAGCCTTGGGGCCGTCACTTCAGTATCCGTCACCTTCCGCAGGATGTCCTTTGCAACGATGCGAACCTGCGACCGGGATGCGTCGATCTTCTCAATCGAATATTCCCGCTTGATCATCTCATCCAGCGACTGCCCGAAATAGCCGTCATAGATGTTCAGGATGTAGCCCGTATGGAACGGGTTGCGCGCGAGCCACTTGGTCCAGAAACTGCCCTGCGTGATCGGGTCATAGCTGCGATCTGCCAGATAAGGGTCAAGCCCCACGTCGTTGAATGGGAAGTCCTTAATCGCCACATTAGTCACGGCACGGATGCCAAGCGGTGACATGTTGTCATCGCCCCCGGCCACGTTCAAGACGGTCGGCGCGGTATCCACGGCTAGTAGGGCAGGGATTGCAAGCGCTGGGTTGAATGCCTCTGACGTCGGAGCGACAGTAAAACCCTCGCCCAGAAGGGGGCTATCCGTCTCATCCAGAAGGTCAACATCAGTCTCGTCAAGCAAAGCCCCCGTAATCGGGCCGCTATATTCCAGAGCATTGGACCCCGGAGCCACAAAACGAAGCGTTACTTGCTCTGACAGATCAAGCGCCGTGATGAACTTGCAAGTCTTGTCGGTGTTGTAACACGGAATGCCAACGGCTTCGCACGCGCCAACGCCAAAGGTGCGAGAGCAAAGCGGCTGCACGATCTCGACGATCTGCAAAGGCTCGCGGGTGAAGTCTGCGTTGCTCATTACGAAGTCAATTCCGCCGAAAACATATACAGAGCCTGATGGTCCACAGGTCCAGCGCCGATAGACTGGACGTTATAGTTCGCGGTAATACCTGTGCTATTCAAAGTAACGGATGTCGCGTTTACGCTTGTCACACCAGAAAATGTAACAGATGGGGTGGCGCGCATTGTGACAGGGTGCGGGTAATGCCTAGCGTCCACCCAACCGGAATCGCCAGCATCCCATCGCGACCTTAGATTAATCTGCTGATAGAACCTTTGGCACAATGCCAATTCTTGCCCGAGTGACCGCAATTCAAACGGCGTTGCGGTTATGCCCGCCTCTAGCTGAACATCGGTAAAAGTGCCGGACGAAAACACTACAACGACATTTGCATTTGCCGTCAGCGTAAAGGTTTCGCCCTTTGCCCGCGCAGTCCCGTTGACCGTAACTGTAGCGTCACCATCCCAGTTCAAAACATAAGAGCCGCCGACGATATTCGCGCCCTCAATTACCTGCCCGACGCCACCTGTTGCGGTCATAACGCGCCGTGCATTGGTGCCCGTAAATGAAAGGCTTTCGCCTGACGTGACCACAAACCACCGATCAAGCGAAAATTGATTTGCCCCTGTTGTTGCTGTGCCGCTGACATATCCGCGCTGATTAATACGGCCAGAGCCGTTGATGATCAGATTGCGACCGGACAATGATCTAGCAGGAATGCGCCTACTATTGCTATCAACAACGGCATATAGCAGATCATCTGCGTCAAGGATTGTTGCTAACGGAAGATCGGTAATTTTAGGCATGTGATCACTCCAAGTATCCAGTGATTGAAAGCGAAACCTGCATCAAATTCTTGATGCCCATGTTGCTAGGCGTCGGGGTGTCGTCCGTCCAGCACCATGCCACGCTTTCCGGCATCTTCGAAGGGTTTTGGATCAGCCCGAAAGGCGTCTGAGGCAGGGACAACGAGAACGGCTCAAAGTTGGCGCGATACCAATCCGCTGTGAGATGCGCCCAGTTCATCTGCGTGCGCCGCGCCTGCCGCTGGATCGTCCGCCCAAGCCACTGCCCGGTTTCGCTCATGCTGTGCCGCGTCTCGACGATCCGGTTGAGGCCTATCGGTTCAACCCCGCCAAAAACGGCCTGCTGCATTTGCAGCGCCTTGCCCGCGCGGATGATGCCGACTGTAGCCGTTTCAGGAGCGCCAGAGATGGACAGCCGAACCTCGCGCACGCTATATGCAACGCCCGCGTCGTTGAACATCACGGCGATGGTGGAGTTGTCAGTCGGGGTCACGGTTGCCCGCGTTGTGAAGGCACCGCCAACTGTAGCCGCTGTTTGCACAAGGATCGTCGCCCCGGCCAGCGAATGCGCCGCGATGAAAACCGTATCCACATCAGCGTCAGCCGCCGTCTGGATCGTCCAATCACCAGATGTCGCACCGAGTTCCCACCGCTGAAAAGTATAGTCATTCGCCGCCAGCGCACCGCCTGTGCCGTCTGCCGTGATGGTCCCGGTGATCGGCGCATATAAGATCCGCGCATGGGTCAGTGGCTCATTGCTGCTAACGGCGTATCCGCTTGTCGATAAGGTCATGATACAGTCGCCCTGATCAGAGTTGAGCCGTCACGCTGCGATTGGTTGATTGCCCCGACAATTTGACGCACGAGACGATCAGAGATGCCGAAAGGATCATTTGTGACGCTGAAGTTGAGCGTCTGTGATGCCTGCGGGGCCGCTGCGGACGCTGGGGCTGCCGCCGCCGTTGCTGTTGCGCCACCAGTAGATGCCACAGCACCGCCGCTCTTGTTGACGCCCTTGATGGCGCTGACAAACCCGATGCCCTTAGCAAGCACCGTAGCTGCGGCAGCGAGGTTTTGGGGGAAGGGCAGCTTCAACGCCTCAGCCGCACCCTGATATGCGCCGATCAGGGCTTGGGCTGCACCGAACACCTTGGCAACTTTCAGCGCCTTTTCATTCGTCTGGCCCATCGCATTGAGGATTTCAGCGCCAGCGCCCAGAACGGTGTGAAGATCAGCCGCCGCGCCCAGTTCGCGAATGCGTGACAGGCGGTCTTGATGTTCCTTGGCAAGCCGTTCAATCGCCGCCTGCTTTCCACCAATAGCTGCCAACTCCGCATCGGTTGCGCTGTCAATCAACGCCTGCCCCTCGGCATACCATTGCGCCACGGTTTCCCGCTCGGTCATCAGCCCTTCCATGAGGGTTTCAAGGCGGGTTGCAAGCTGCTCGCGCAATGCCTCATTCGGATCAACGCCGCCACCGCCAGCATCGTCGCCCGTGATAAACTCTCCACCCATGCTCGCAAGCAAGGCGTCAGTGGCCGTTGGGTTGACTGTGCCGCGTCCGCTTGATGTGTATCTGCGCGGCGGGATCAGACTTCCTTCCGGCGTCAATCCTGTTCCTGTTGTAACTCCGGGCCTGCCACCGGGCAATTCCTGCCTAAGTTGAGTTGCAAATCCAAGCGCAAGCGCAACGGCTTGCCCAAGGCGCGTCACTTGGCTAGTCACGCCAGATATGTCGATGCCTTTGAAGTCTGCAAACTGCGCAATCAGGGCTGCAACACGGCCCTGCAATTGCTCCATTTTGGCGCGGAAATCTTCGGCGTCGATTTCTCCATCTTCCAGTTCTTGACGGGCTTTTTTCATTTCACCGATAAAGCCGCGAAGAACCTCGGATGCCCCAATCTCGCCAATGTCGTCAAGCCGATCTGCAAAGTTCGTAAGCCGACCTTCAGCCAATATGGTCTGCTGGTTCAGGGCGTTCATGCCATTGCTGACGCCCTTAACCTCGCTTTGCAAATCTGCAAGGCTGCCACCAGCTTTGATGATCTCATTAACCAGATCCGCACCCAAAACCTGACGGGCTTTTTCAATGCTGCCGAAAAACTCCTCAAGTGTAATTCGTGCGCCGACGACCTTGGCGGCAAACTCAACAAGCCCGTTTGCTACCCGTTCAATTGACGGCGCAACTGCCCCAGCCATTTGATTGCCAAGACCAGTAAAAACCATTCCCAGACGCCCGACAGCATCATTGGCCCGCTCGACGCCTTGCGCAACATCCTGCGCCACCGCGATGCCAAAACGCTGTTGGAACGCCGCTGCATTCGCTGCCGCCGCGCCATATCCATTGAGCATGTTGATTGCATCACGGCCAGAGCGTCCAAAAACCTCCATCGCCATCGCGGTCTTTTCCGCCGGGTCTGTAATCTTGTTCAGCGCATCAGCGATCTTGGCAAACTGCGCATCAGGCTCCAGCCCCTGCAAGTCACGCATTGACAGGCCAAGCCGCCCGAAGGCATCAACCTGTGCCTGTGTGCCTTGTCCCAGTTCCACGATGTTGCGCTGCATCAGGCCAAGCATCGATGACAGCTTGCCCGTCTCAACGCCAGCTTCACCAGCCACAAGGCTCATCTTCTGAAACGCGGCTGTGGTCAAGCCAAGGCTGCGCGCCTGCTTGGTCAGAACGTCGATGTTGGCAAGGCTTTCTTTGGTCAGCGCCACCATAGCAACGCCAACAGCGGCAACACCAGCAGCACCCACCTTGGCAAACTTGGCAATTGCTGCCTGCGCCCCGGTCAGCCCTTTAGTAAGGCCATCCGTTTCGGCTCCGATCTTGACTGAAAGAGGCGGCAAAGCCATTAGATCGTCCCTTCGTCCATAAACCCTAGCAGATCGTCAATGTCCGAAGACGTGAGTTTGCCAGCGAACTTTCCAGTCTCGTTTCCATCCGGGGTTTTCATTTCAACCTCCAACAGAAACTCCGGCAGCGTCATGTCCCAAAACTCACTAGGCGGAAGGTCTATAGCCCTTGCCAACTTATACAGCGCGTCCCAGTCAAGCGGCTCAATCTCGCCCCCGCTTACGCCGCCTTGCTGGGGGCGTCCGGCTTTTTTTCATTCGGCTCCGGCATGATGCAGGAACACAACGCAGACTTGAGCGCTTGCAAATCATCGACTTCCATCGAAACGATAACCGCCAGCGCCTCGTCCTCGGTCATCTTTCCACCGCTGGCCGTCACCATCTCCGAGAGGATGAAAGCCATATCAGGCATAGAGCCTGCCGATGTTTGCAGGAAAAACATCACTTCGACCAGATTAAAGCGCGGGTTTTCGGCCTTGCCCTTCATCTCAATCCGACGCAACAGCCTATTTGACGGGGTGATTACATAATCAGCCCCGCCAATGTTCAGGCTCACATCACGGAAAACACCCATGCGTTAAACCGCCGTGAACGTGACAGTGCCGCTCGACTGGATGTTTGCCGTGAACGTCACCGCGTCCGCCTGCTCGCCGCCCAGCGTCATAGCCGAGAGGAACCAGTCGCCAGTGAAAGAACCGATGCCGTCAATCTCAACGGTATATGCTGCCAGAAGGCCAGACGCCGCACCCATTGCCACAGCGATGATCGTGCTATCGGTTAGCACGCCCTCAACGTCAGCGTCCACCGAACGAACGCCGACATCTGCCAGCATCGTGCGCCAGCCCGCGTCGTCCTTGTCAGTGATGTCAACAGGCTCGTTGTTGATCGACAGATTGTCAGTCCGAGCGCCTGCGATAGCGGTCAAACCCTTTTTGATGCGCATCTTTCTGCCGGATTGTGCAGCCATTTTAGTCTCCTAATTTACGGGGCCACAGGGCCGACGATGTTGCTGAATGCAACGGTTGATCCACGAGAGTTTGTTGCCGTCATACGGGCGCGCACATACTTGCCAGCCTGCCCGACAGCGAGAACGCGGGTTGCCCCTGTTGCGCCGCTGATATCCGCCCACGTCGGGGCATTCGGATCTGAAAGCGTGCTTTCCTGCCACTGGGTGGCGTAGGTGATTGTCGCATCGCCCGCCCATGTGCCAGTCGTCCGCGTAAGCGTCTGGCCCACTGTGGTCGTGCCAGTAACGGCAGGCAGAACGGTGTTATACGGGGCCAGCGAGACGGTCAAAACGCCGCTGCTTTCAAAGTTGGCAGTAAACGTCACGGTGTCTGCTTGATCAGCGCCGAATGTCATGGCCGAGAGGAAGAAGTCGCCTGTGATGTTGGCGATCCCGTCCAGCAGGCAAGCCCCGCTGTCGATCAGGAGATTGCCTGCCGCCATTGCTTGAGCAATCGTTGTGCTGCCTTTAAGCACGCCCTCAACATCGCCAGAGACGGAACGAACGCTCACGTCACCAAGCATGGTGCGCCATCCAGCGTCATCCTTGTCGGTGATATCAACAGGCTCTGCATTGATAGCAAGATTGTCCACGCGAGCACCAACGATGGCCACGCTGTCTCTGCTGATCCGCATTTTTCGGCCAGAAATAGCCATGTTTTAACACCCTTCGTTTGCCAAGTTATACCACGAGGGCTATGCCAAGTAAACAACACGGAAAAGCATGATGGCCTGCCGCGTCTTGCCGTCAGGATCATCGGTCAGCGTCAGGCTTTCAAACTCTGTCGTGATGTGATCGACGCCCGTGATGGTCATTGGCTGCCTGTGCATCCGAGAATAAACTGCATCAGCGATGCCCTTGATCTGCAAGTCCGACGATGCCCGCGACCAGATGCTGACCTGCACTACGACCTCGCCGCCAGTGTCGTCTTTGGTATCATACGGGCCGAAAGTATCATTGCCGATGGTGATGTAGGGGAATTGCGCAGGAGCGCCGCTGTCCGTCGCCTGAGGCACGTCTGTGAATATTGCTGAAACGCTATACGCAGCAGAGAGAAGCCCCGTCACGGACACGTCGTTGAGACGGGCGTAAATACCAGATTGCAATGCAGCCGCTTTGATCATCTTGTCAGCCTCGCCAGTGCGGTTTCCATGCGCTTCCGATATTTAGGACGCGCATCCTCAACAGCCGGAACCCATGCAGGACGCGGCTTGATCTCCTGCGTTCCAAACTCCAGCCATTCGCCATACTTCACGTCGTTGGAAACCTCCGCAGACATCTTGCCAGTCATCTTGTAAACCGTGGCGCTGGCCAGCCTGCCCGTATCAGTGGCTGGGGCTTCCCCCGGTGCTGATGCCTGATGCGTGCGGGTCGGATTTGTCTTTTCATATACGATGCCAGTCTTGGGGCCGCGCTGATACCGCTTTACGATGTCGCCCCGAACCTCAATAGCCGTGGCTTGGACAACTTGCGCAGCCGCCCGCTCACCCTCTTTGCCCAGCTTCTTGAGCGCCTTGATCAAATCGTCTGCGCCGTCAATCTCAACCGCCCGTGCCATCAGGTCGCCACCCCGCCCGACAGATCAATCTCCAGCCACTTATCGGCAAACTCCATGTTGTTAATTGCCGTGATGTTGTAGGCCTTGCCCCGAATAACAATTCGGTCTGCCTCGGTGATGCTGGCATTGTATCGTGTCGTGATACGCAGCGAAGGTCTGGCCTCTATCCGATCACTAGCAAATACCTCACGCCCGGTCACGGATTTGACCATTGCCCGCGTTGGTGCGCCTGACAATGCTGCCCACGTTTCGGTCCAGCCGCCCGCGCCATCGGTCGTGCGGGTCAGCCGCTGCACTGCAATCGCTGTCTGCAACATCCCTGCCGTCATATCGCAGCACTTCATGGCAACACCTCGATTGCATCGAAACCGATTGAAACATCAGTTGTGGAAGATCCGGTCTTCGCCAGAAAGCCAACATCGCTCAACGCATCAATCCTGATCGGCGGATCAAAGGTAAACTGTTGTGCGCCGGAAAATTCTGGCAACTCCCACAGCAAAGTCATCGGGCTATAGGGCGCGGAGGTTTGCAGAATATTGGGTCGCTTGAACATCACGATGTTGGCTTTGTTTGACGCAAACGACTGCACCCTGATGTTTTGAATATAGAAGGCGCGATGCCGAGGGACAGAATAAGCAGCGATTTCACTCTCTCCGCGCGGAATATCTGTGTCTTGAATGGTCGCCCAGAGATTGCCAGCCGTATCTTCAATGTTGATCGTGCCGACATGAGACAGCGCCGCCTGCGTGGCATAGGTGCCAGAAGTCTCCACCATAGCATCAGTCAGCCGCAGAAATAGCGTTTGGGATGTAGCCGATGCAGACGCCCCCGCAGTGACAATGACTTCAGTGACAAAATCACCATTAGCATCAAGCCCTGTCAGGCGAATAGAGCGCGCTCCAGCGCCATTGGCAGTATCAGCGGCATTGCCCCCGGCCCGAATCCGCAAGGCCACTACAGCGCCAGCCTGAGGCGTCCTGTAAACCCCTGAACGGGCAATTGGCACAAATGTCCCGCCAACAGCAGTATTTCGGCCAAACTGGCGAATGGCCCGGCATCCAGATGCAAGCCCGCGCGCAACATCAAGGCCGGATGGATATGTCATATGCGAGCCGTCCGATAACGATTGATCACAGATGCTGCACCGCTCATTGCCATTGCCTCGACTGGATCGCACCCATCGCCGCGATGGCTGTAGAAATATGCAGCAAGACTGCGAACTGCCCGCTTCAGCGGTGCCGGAACATCAACAGCAAGCGCGCCATATCCTGCATAATAGTCAATCTGGATCGCGTTTGTAGGCCGCAATGCGATAGGCCATGTCGCCCCGCTCTGGAGCGCAAGCCTGCCGGGCTGCTGATTGGTATCCACGTCAAAGGTATTGCCGACATTGACCACAGCGGATGTGCTGTCCTCGTCAAAAACGGTTACGCTGTCGATTTCAATCAATGGATAACGCGGCAAGTGAAGATCCGCAGGAGCGCCGTAAAGCATGTTGATATGCCCATCCCGAACCCCGTCCCACCATTCCTGACGCGCACCGGGCCACTGATCGATAGTCAGCCGCCATTTCTGCCTGATCAGCGACAGCCCGGATGCCTGTTCAATCTCGGCACGCGCCTCGGTGATCAGCGCAGTCAGATAGGTGTCTTCGCTCGTGTCATCAATCCGCAGATGCGCTTTCAATTCTGCAAGCGTTACAGGCTCAATAGATGGCTCATCGATGATGACAGAGCCTTCATATTGATACAGATGGACAGCTGGACGCAGGCTCATTTCTTGGCCCTCCGGCGCTTTGTCTCAGGGACAGCTTCAACCTTTGTCTCTTCGCGCGGGTCAAACATCCGTTGTGCTGCGTGATCGGAAAGCGCCCATTCAGCCACTTTGCCAGTCACTATCTCTCCGAAAGAAAATATCTGCACCATCGCACCATCAGGCGCGCAGCGGTATCCGTCTTTTTTGGTGATTTTTGCTTGGGTCATCATTCCCTCCTGCTCTCAGTGATGGGGCCAGCCGAAGCCAGCCCCACTGACAAAGATCAGGTCTGAGGCGCAATGTGCAGATGGCTTTGCACAACGACATCTGCCGCACCCGCCTGAAGATAGCGAAGTGTGCCAGTATATCCGACAACAAAAGCGCCGTTGTCTTCGCGCACCGTGGAAAGCGTGCCAGCAGCAGGAGCGGCAAAGCCGGATGCTGCCGAATCAGACACCAACACACGGGCAGTCGGATCGGTAAGGCCAACAACGATAACGCTGTCCGAACCCTGAAGGTCGATGCTGTCGCCATTGTCGCCAACAGACACCTTTACGTTTGAAGCAAGATCACGCATCGGTTTTCTCCCTTAAATGCGTTGAGGAAAAGCAGGGCCAGAATGGCCCCGCCCGATGATTAGGATGCCGAGAACTCGATCAGCTTGATCGCTTCGAAGTTCACAACGTCGCCGCCCACACGCTTGGTGGTGTAGAACTCAACATACGGCTTTGCCGAATACGGATCGCGCAGCGTGCGGATGCCCACACGGTCAACGATCTGATAGGCAGAGCGCATGTCGCCAACGGCGATGGACAGCGAACCCGTTGCCGGATCAGGCATGTCCTCAAACGCAGCTACAGGGTAGCCCAGCAGCGTTGCAGGCTGACCAGCCGCAATGCCCGGCGACCACAGATAGGCACCATCGCTGTCTTTCAGCTTACGGGCCAGCTTCGTCGTGGCGCGGTTCATGAACCACGTCGCGTTTGCACGATACTGCGCCTTCAGGCCATACAGAGCGTCGATCAGAGCATCGCCACCGCTGGGGGCAGAAGCGAATGCGCCGTTTGCCCCAGTGTTGATGCGCTCAATCGTGCCCGGCAGGGTGGTGCCGTCAGCATAGGACAGGAAGCCACGCGGCTTGTTGACGCCATTGCCTGCAACGAATGCAGCGGCCTCATCACGCGCGAACTTCTCTGCCACTTTCTGCGCCAGCCACGTTTCCAGATTGATCTCGGCGTCGTCGAGGATCTTCTGGGTGGCTTTCGGCTTGGCATACAGTTCGTGGACGGGAATGCGCCACTTGCCAAGCTGCGGGGTGCCAGTTTCCGAGCGCGCGTCAGTTTCGCCAACCCAACCCGAAGATGCTTCTTCAAGGTCAAACAGGCCTTCCAGCGCGTCGGTGCTGATGACTTGGATGGACGCATAGGCGCGCATCGGGGAAGTCTCAAACACTTTGGTGACGATCTGGCCCGACATGTCCGGGTGAACGACATAGCCGCCATCGGGATCGTTGCCGACCGACAGTGCTTTCTTTTCGTCAGCGCCGATGATCTCGTCACCCTTGCGCAGGAACGAATTGAATGCCGACTTGTAGCCGTCCAGATCAGATGCGCCGAACTGCTCAACACGGGTGCCGCGCGAGCGTGCTACCATGTTTGCCCAGTGCATCGCCTTGGCGTCGAGGTTGATCTCGTTGCCGTTCTCATCGGTCACAGTGCGGTTCTGGCGCTTGATCGACAGCTCGAACTGGTCGAGGCGTGCCTGCTTGGCGTCCATTTCCTTTTCGATCTTGGCGATCTTTTCGTCCAGCAGCGGGTCTGCCGCGCCTTTCGATTCGATCTCCTTGATGCGCTGATCGTTGGCTTCTTTGAAAGCCTCAAAACCGCGCTTCACGCCGTCAACGGCCTCGGCCAGTTGTTTTGCGTCAAAGTCACTCATTGGAAAATCTCCTTCAGCTGAGTGAGTTGCAGATGAAGGGCTTTTAAGCCCTCGCTATCAACCTGCTCGGCTACATCGTCCCGATGAGCGGCAAGGCCGTTGAAGCCGTCAGCCGCAATGGCCTTGGCTTCGCTCTGAGTGAAGCCCACGTCCCGTAAGGCTTTCTCAAATTCTCGAATTGTCGTGATAGATTTGACAGCCGTTATCTTGGCGTCAGGCAGCATCGGGAATGTCACGAGCGATACCTCGAACAGATCCACCTCCATCAACTTGCGGATGCGCCCTGCGCCCTCTGGCACGGCTTCAATGGTGCGGTATCCAATCGACATGCTGTCAATCGCGCCTGCGCGCATCAGGGCCATAGCTTCGGCTCCCTTCTGCACGTCCTTCAGGATGCGCCCCTTGACGTAAAGGCCGCGCTCATCCTCACGGATTTCATCCCATACACCGATGGGCTGTGCCATGTCGTGCTGCCAGAGCATCTTGACCTTGCGGCCCGATCCGATGGACTTGGCAAACGCGCCGCGCTCTACAACATCCATTCCCTGATCAACGATGCCGAAGACAGAGGCATAGCCCTCGAAAACGCCATCCTGATCCGGCTCTTTCTTGATCTCGAAACCGACTGCCTTGTGTTCGACTTGGCTCATGTGCTTTGCATCCTCTTGCCTGCCGATGCGCTCGGCCCACGTCCTGCCCGGATCACCGCCCCAAAGATCCCACGCGATGCGCCATGCAGTAGGCCCACCATCAGGTTCTTTGTCGTTGTAATGATCAGAGCGGTTTGTGCCGTGACGGGCGAAGAAAGACCGCATCCGCGCCACGGTTTCGTCAGATAGGTTTGCCCGGTTGGCAATGTCACGCGCCCGCGCAACGCCCACCTCAGTGCCGCCACGCCCGTATTCCTTGCGCCATTCCAAAGCCCGCGCGGCAACCTTGGCCATCTCGTCAGTCGGCTTGTAGCCCTCGGCCTTCTCGCCCCAGAGCGAGTTACAGACTGCGAAACGCTGATCAGCATCGGGAAAATCCGCAACTGCCTCTGCATCGCTCATGCAGCGGTCAAGGAACTCATCGCGGGTCTCGTCTGCGCTTGGTGTCGGCATGTTGCCTCTGCAAATTTGCAAACAGATATAGCACGGTTTGCAAACTGCCACAACAAGGCGCATGAGCAACAAAAAAACCGCCCCCGAAGGAGCGGATTAAGGATTATTCAAGCCACGCCCAAGCGTGGCCTAGCTTTATCCTTGAAACCATTGTCGGGGTAATTCCCCAAGCCTTTGCTATCTCAACGCCGCTGACCTTTCCGATCATTTTTCTGATCTGCCTAACATCGTCTTCCGTCAGCTTGTTTGTGTGGATCGCAGTGCCTCTGCGCAAAGTGCCATGTATCAGCTTATCGGCTTGGTTTTCTTTTGGCGTCTTCCATGCAAGATGACGCGGGTTCATGCACCCTTCATGGCCCTTTCCGCAAGTGTGAGCCGCGTGATAGCTTTGATCTGGCGGATTGCCATGCGCCAAGATGCACATGTATCGTGATGCTGCATAATTCTTTCCGCTCACTTGCACTGTTCCGCGACCCTGAGAAGCCGTTGAAAAAGGCCACTTTAAGCAATTATTACCCTGATATAATACGTTTTTTTCTATCCACCGTATTCCTCTGCGATATCTGTCAGATGTAGCAAGTGCGTCCCCATTGTTCTTCAGTCGCAGATAATGCTTCTGGCAAAATCCCTTGCTGGAATGGGGCTTATCGCACCCTTCAACTGTGCATATTTTGTGTTTGCTTTGCCTGTCAGTCAAGCTAACCGTTGCATCGCCGTGCTTTAGCCATCTCATATAATGCATAGCGCAATATCCCCTTGCGCATCCTTTTCCTTTAGACGGCCTATCGCATCCATCAGCAGAACAAATCATTTCAACCTCCATGTGTGAAGGTCATATAATTTCAGCTTTTTATTTTATTGTCAATCCGATGCAACGATGTGGCTCACACCGCAGCGGCAGTTGATAATGTTGCCCGCGCTGCCCGCTGGATCGCCCGGATACATCAGCGCCTCGCCGCCGACGTCAAATGCCTGATCCATGTCAACGATCTGCCCATTAGCCTGATCGTGATCTGGCCGGGTGCGCTCATCCTCGGCTGCAACCCACTCTTTGCGCAGCTTTATCCCCGTGGCTCTGGCCGCACCATCCGCGCCGTAGTTTGCCGCGCCATGCGTCTCGGTCCGGGCTATCAACGCGCCGCGATGCCGTGAAATGATGCCGACATTTCCCGCGATCCGTTTAGCGATTTCGTCAACGCCTTCGCCTGCCTGCTGGCCTCTGGTGATCTGATTGACGATCTGCTGACGGGTTGTTTCCGCAACGCTGGTAATCCTGCGGCGGATCATCTCAAGCCCGATGTAGTCCAGCGCCAGCCGTCGAAAAAACTCCATGAATGATTTGCGCTCAAGGATCAGGCCCATATGCTTGCCCTGTCCGACGATGCGTTCACCGAATGCCTCGATGCCAACCTCGGCCATCTGCCGATAGATGTCAGCGATACGGCGCTCATGGTCATCAGGCAATGCAGGGGCGCGCCTTGTGGCTCTGTAGGCGGCAAGCATGGCTTCACTGGCTCTGCGTATCTCTGCCGCGAGGATGCGCCTGAAACGGCGCTCCATCATCGCCAAGAGCCGTTGTTGCCTGCGTTGCTCTTTCTGCGGGCTGCTGTCACCGATCCGCTTCATAGCCCGCAATCCGCGCCATCGCTTTCATGTCAACAGCTTCAGGCGCGCTGATCGGCTCGGACGCATCAGAAAGCGGCACCTGCCCCAGCCCGACCAAGAGAACGTCTCCGCCTTGGATTGGCTCATAGCCTTTCATGGCGCGGCGCTCGTTGATCGTCAGATCGGTTGCACGGTCAGCCATACCCCAAAGCGTGTTGCGCTTATCAGCGATGGCCGGGATCTGGTCCAGATCAGGCTTGAGATAGACGCCCTGCGGCTCGCCCAGCCATGCGTTCCAATCCTCGCCGATCATGTCCAGAAGCGGCATGACCGTATCTTCCCAGAATGCCAGCCGGGCCTCTTGGTAATTTGAATAGGTGTTGTCGCCGGGAATGCCGAGAAGCTGGGGTGGCACGCCAAGGGCAAGGCACACATCCCGCGCGGATGAATACTTTGTCTCAATGATTCCCATGTCAGCAGGGGAAAGGCCCATCTGCCGCCAATCAAGCCCGCCCTCCAGCAACAGCGGACGTCCACCATTCTGCGCGCCTTGATACTGGCTTTCCATCTGGGCTTTGAGGCGATTGAATTGATCGTCACTGAGGTCTTTATCGCCTGTCACAACAAGCGCCCCGGAAGGCCGCGCCGAGTTCTGTAGCAATGCCTGCATCCACGTCATCGACAGATTGTGCTGATCAATCGCATATGCGCCCGCTTCAATGGGCGACATGCCATACCAATCATCCAGCGGGTTGAACATCCGCAGATGCCGAACAAGCGAAGAAAGATCAGGATCAACAGGGAAGCGCACCTCGCGCCCGCCGACCTTGTAGATATATTCCTTTGGGAAGCCGTTGGCCCCCGGCACGATTTTCATGCGATCCGGGCGAAGCTGATACAGTTCCCGCACCTGACCGTTTGCCTCAACTGCTTCCTCATATCCGTTCCCTGCGATCATCAGGAAGCCGATCTTGGCGCGCATATACTGGGGGCCGGATTGCATCGGGTTGGGATTGTGCAGAAGATCCAGCAACGGATGCTCAATCAATTCTTGCTCGCTGCGCCAGACAGTCCACTTCACAGATGCCACAGCGTCAGCGATTTTATTGATAGCCTGATATGCCACGACGTTTCGGCGATATCCCTCATCTGCGAACGCAGCATAATCGCGATTTGACCAAGCTGCCTGCCCCGGATTGATAACCATTGCAGCGCCTGTTGCGCTTTCTTTGGTTTCGGGCCGTCTGAATAGGCGCGGAAATTTCATTTTTGCCCTCGTATCGGTTTCCGAAGATATAGCACGAATGGAAAAGCGGCGCTATAGCGAGCGGATTTTCAAGTCACCCTTGCGCCGGATGAGCGGGGCCAAGGCATATCTGACCGCATCCCAGCCGTGGTTCTGGGCGTCAACGATCTTGGTAGTAGGGTCGCCAGCATCGTTGACCTTGTAGCTGTAGAGCCTCGCCTCGCGCTGCATGTTGGTGCAGTCGGGGTGGATCACAATGCGCCGGAATGACCGCAGAAAGGCGATGCCGTCCTCAACGCTGCCCGGCCACTTGTCCACGGATGTCGCCATAGGCAGGCCGTGGCGCTTCATGTGACTGATGCTTTCGGGCCGCGCGTTATCCCATCTGCTCACTTGTCTCTCAAAGCCCGGAATCGCGCTAGTAACTGCTTGCGGCGTATCATCCAGTTCCAGCCCTTTGCGGAACATCTCGCGCCGAATGAATACATCCTCGCCGTTGAGCCAGCATTCGACTGCCGCAGTCGGATCTTGGGAAAAGCCAAAGTCGCCTCCGAGATATGGGCCGTCCCAATTGTCAGGCTCAAACTCTCGCACGTCAATCTTGTTATGAAAGACTTGGGCATTGCTGTTTTGCAGATACGCACCTTGCCATATGTGGGCATAGGTTGCCGGATCTAGGCGTTGCTGTTCCCGCTGACGCAGCGTTTCAAGCCCCGGCGGAAAGAACGGGTTGTCACTGTAGTTGATCTCGGTGATCAACGCATTGGCTGGGGGCGATCTGCGAAACCGATTATCAACCGGGCTGCCCTCTTCACGCGGGTTCCAGACCGCCCAGAGTTCAGATCGGGGCTGACGAAACACCGTGGCTTCCAGCGCCAGCCATGAGTTCTCCGGGATGTCCTCCGCTTCCTCAACGATGGTCAGATCAATCTTTGCCAGCGACTTGATTGACTGCTCATTCCTGCGAAGGCCGCGAAAGATGAACTCTGTGCCGTTCTTGCCCCTGATGTAGTCAATGCCGACATCATAGTGGGCAGACAGCCAAGGCACCGTAGAAATGGCGACCTTCAGTTCGGCGTGGAAACTTTCCTTGATGCTGGCCTGAAACTCACGGGTGCAGAGTATCCGCATCGGCTCTGCGTATCCCCATACAGCGGCCATGAGGGCGGCGCTGAATGACTTAGCCGATCCTCGCCCGCCGTAGAGGGCGCGATACTGCACTGAGCCTCTGGGCGGGGTGAATATGCCGATCAGCCGCCGGGGTAGACTAATCTTCGCCGTTGTCATCAGCGGCTTCAATTATGATGCGGCTGGGTGGCGTCATGCTGCCGTCGCTGGATGTGTGGTCAAGGTCGTGCTTATCCCGCTGCCCAAGCATCTGTTTGCCAAGCCAAACGAGCATTGTGGGGTTCCCATCCTGCGCTGCTTTCCACTGAGCACGGCGCAATGATGCCTTGCCTTCGTCGCTGTGCTTTTTATAGAAGTCCGCAAAACCGCCATAGCCTTCCTCCTTCAGCCTGCGGTCTAGCGTATCAACTGAGCACTCAAACACCCCTGCGCATTCCTCTGCCGTGCATTGGATGCGGACCATGTTGCGCAACTGGTCGATGTCGATCTCGACGCGAGGCCGACCGCCTTCTGGATCGCCTTTGCCCATTATGCGGCCTCCCGCTCGGCTTTGAGTTCGTCGTAGGTTTGGCCAGTGGCTTCAAGGGTGGCCTGCTCGCCGGTGAAGTCTTGCCACCGCTTGATGATGACGTCGCAGTATTTGGGATCTAGTTCCATCATGCGGCAGTCGCGGGCTGTCTTTTCGCAGGCAATCAAGGTGCTGCCGCTGCCGCCGAATAGGTCAATCACCTCATCGCCCTGCTTGCTGTTGTTTTGCAAGGCGCGCTGCAAAAGCGATACTGGCTTCATGGTTGGGTGAAGCCCTTCGCGCTCAACGGGATGACGCCATATAGTCTGCTCTTTTTGCCCACCATACCAAGTGGGGCTTTTACCTGTTTTGTGGCAATACAAAAACGCCTCATAATTTGGCTTGTATTGCGCGCCCATAGCATGAAACCCAACGTTACCCTTATCCCAGATCAACCAATTCCTGACCTCCAACCCGACACCAGATAGACCAGCCAAGGTCTCTGCCGATCGGTTTATGGCGAAGAAAATATACATGGCAGCGCCATCTTTTGAGAAAGCAGACGCACAGGATATGCTATCAAGGAAAAGCTGCGCTAAATCATCGCCGCGCAAATCGTCTGCCTTGATCATTTCAGCGGAATTCTTGCCAGCCTTTTTGCCTGCTGAATACATGCTGCCCTTTACGCCAACGAAGCTGACCCCATAAGGCGGATCAGTCAAAACCATATCCGCCTTCCGCCCATCCATCAGCTTATCCACCGCGTCGATGCTGGTGCTATCCCCGCACATCAGCCGATGCCGCCCTAGCAGCCACACATCGCCCTCAACGGTGACGGGCTGGTCTGGCACCTCTGGCACGGCGTCCTCATCGGTCAGCCCTGCGGTTGGCTCCTCTGGGAACAGCGCACCGATCTCGGCTTCGTCGAAGCCCGTCAGCGACAGGTCAAACTCCAAGTCACGCAGTTCTCCAAACTCGACGCGCAACATTTCATCATCCCAGCCAGCGTTCAGCGCAAGTTTATTATCCGCAATGACATAGGCCCGCCGCTTGGCTTCGCTCCACCCTGTAGCCGTCATGCAGGGAACATCCACAATCCCCAGCTTCTGCGCTGCCATGATGCGACCGTGGCCTGCAATGAGGTTGCCTGCCTCGTCGATCAGCACGGGCATAGTCCAGCCCCATTCCCTGATGGATGCTGCGATCTGCGCCACCTGTGCATCGCTGTGGGTTCTGCTGTTGCGCGCGTATGGGATCAGGTCAGCCACCTTGCGGCGCTCAACCTTATCTGCGGGCCATTCGATTTTGTCGCTCATACGACCTCCAATTCCTGCGTATTCTATGCGTTCTGTGCAAATCTAGCAACCAATCCCTTTGCATGGTCACTTGTTGCCCACCAGAGCGGCTCCATTCCGCCCGTCCTGTTGTCGTCAACGTTGCAGCGACAAATGCCGTATTCATATCTCACCCGGTTGGTGTGACCGATGACAGCGTTCTTGGTCAGGTCGATGACCTCCCCTGCTGCTCTGCATGTCCAGCCTTCGTTTTCGACCAGATGCAAGGCCAAGAGGATGCGCTCGTCGTCTTCACGGGTTCCGCGCTTGGGCTTCATCGTGCGATTTCCCCTGCGATGGCTGTATATCCGGCGTCGTCAATCGCATTTTCAGAGTTGGTGGGGTTCCCCTTGGCTCTGGCCTTCTTGAACAGGCTCATCATCTGGGCCACGTCGTAGGCGTCGATAGGGGCTGTGAGGCGCTCGTTAAGCCACCATGTCCAGACTGCGGCGATCTGTGCGAACGAATCTTCTGCGTCTCCGTGGGTCGCGGCCCGGTCCTTGGTGATATACTGGTTTGCCGTCTCAAGAATTTCTGTTCGGAGCATATTGCAGCCGTCCTTTTGCTGTGGTTTATGGGGTGCGGGGCGGCACCGATGTGCATGCGAAACAGTCGAATGCCAGCGGACGCGAGACCGAATTGCGCCAAACAATTTCAATCTATGCCGCCCCACGATCTCACTTATCAAAAGCCCCCTCGTCAATCATCCGCTTTGCATTGAGCACAACCATGGTCCGCCTTGTGTTTTCCTTTTTGCGTGTGACGCCTCGGAAAAAAGCATTGAGAAACTCAGGGCTGCTCGGCTCGACTACCACGCCCGACAGCTTGGAACAGACCGGGCACTCGAAGTGCACCGTGTCTGCTGGCGCTACAGCGATCCAGTCCTTGCCACAATCAAGGCAAGCA
>Ga0208303_1000086_pt1 | contig 36788 bp, 39 predicted proteins | sample CB_VirMetaG_2_FD_184537 | JGI IMG/M metagenome (GOLD analysis project Ga0208303, IMG submission 184537) | Freshwater to marine saline gradient viral communities from Chesapeake Bay - CB_1504_2 Viral MetaG (SPAdes) (version 4) | ecosystem: Environmental > Aquatic > Marine > Coastal | place: USA... | reverse complement strand
GTACAGAAGCAAAAATGGGCTTGCAACAGATGGATGCTGATGGTAGAATAGGCGGTGAACCTGTACAAGAGCAACCACAAAGGCAAGATGATAGTATGGACGTAGCTAAACTAAAAGCTGCACTTTCTAGTTCTGGCATGTATGCGGGTGGTTTAACGGATGGTGATAGCCTTGATAATTTTATTGATGACGCTTCTCGTGACCCTATGGTTAATGGGAGAATGAGAGCAGGTGGTGCATCAGTTAAGATGGCTGTTGGGGGATTAGTACCCACAGGCACCTACGGGGATGTTACCAAGGTAGACAGTATTATTAAACAGCTTATGACTGCCGCTAATAATGATCCTAACTTAATGCAGAAGCTTTCTGATAAAGGCATTATGGTTAACAAGACAGGTGCAGATAAGAAGTCTGCTGAAATGCAACAAGCTAATAAACCTCAAGAACCCCTTAAGGCTGATGAAGGAACTCTTGTTAGTACCGACCCGTTTGATCTTGAAAAATATGATACTTTAGGAGGTAGCTTATTTGACGCTGCAGGTATAGAAGACCCCCTTGAAGCTATTGAAGAGACTTTTTTAGATTCAAAAGGTGTAATAGAACAAATTGTTTTGATTGGGCCTGATGGAATGGAAATACCTGTAGCTTGGAATAGTGCTATGCCTATCCCAAAGGGTTTCACTAAAAAGGCTACAAATGAGTATGGTGGAGCCACTACTGCTACTAATGCAGCTACTTCGCTAGTATCTAAACCTCGTATGACAAATGCAGAACTTCAAAAGAAGATAAATGAATCTGATGGAGGTATAAAGACGCCAGCAGAACTAGCGGCTAGTGGTGAAACTATTGCAACAGACCCTTTTAACTACAGAGAAGAATCTATAGAGGCTTTATCTGATAGATATTATAGTACAAAAAGGTTTAGTAACGCAGGTTCTATTATTGGCTTTATAGGTGGTCCTATAGGTACTATTATAGGTATTGCAGCAAAAGCAAACCATGAAATAGTAAAAAGACGTATTGAAATAGAAATAGATACGAGAGTAAAAGAAGGTAAAATAACTTCAAAAGACTTTGGGACAGAAAAAGAACCTAGCGACCTAAAAGTTCTTTTTGAAGCTGTATCAACTAAACTTCCTGCAGCAAAATATAGAGCTTTTGAAAAGGAAGCAAAACCGTCAAACTTAAATCCCGGCGCAATGTTTGAAAAAGGTAAAAGGGGTTTATTTGGTGTAGCCGAGGATCAAACAGGGGTTTTTGATAAATTTCTTGATGCTGCTGCTCAAAGGGGTGTTCAAACCGCTGCAGATAAAATTGCAGAAGAAGTATTAAATAAAACAAATGGCATACCTATTATTTCTGGTAGGAGTTCTACTAGCAGTAATACTAAGCCAAAACTTAAAGGTATTGAAAAAGTAAATGCACTTAAAGCTGCACGTAACTTTGCTACTACTAAACGCCTTGAAAAAGAACGCGAAATAGAGGCAGCAAGAGAAGCAGCACGAAAAGCAGCACAAGCAGCAGCAGCCGCACGAAGTAGGGCAAACAGAATAGCTAAAGGTAATATCACTGGCGGTAGTAGTGGCGATGGTGGAGGTACGTATAACTACACAAACCCGACCAAAGACCCCTCTTTATCTCCTCCGACTGCACCTGAACCAGACCGTGGTGGAGGTAGCTCTAGCGGAGGCAGTTCTAGTGGAAGTAATTTATCTACAGCAAGATCAAAAAACGAGGCAGCAGGTGGTTATACTGGTGGTGGTAAATATGGCGGCTTTGAGAGTGGCGGCTTAGTTTCTGCACCAGCAGCTAAACAAAAGAAACGAAAAACCCAGCGACGAAAAGGCTTAGGCACTAGGCCATAACTATAAAAAGGAAAACTAATGCCACCAGAACTAACAACTATGGAAAAACCTAAGACAGCAGGTTTTGTAGATAGCACATACCGCAATGCCAATGCACGGCGTATTGCTGAAGAAGAAGCTGAAATGGCTAAACTTGATGCAGCCCAAGAAGAGGGCGGTGAGCCACAAGAAGAGCAATCAGAAAGTGTTGCAAAAGAGCAACAGGTTGATGCTAAGGAGCCTGACACAGGGGAAGAACGCACATACAAGAAACGGTATGATGACATTCGCAAGCTCCAAAGCAACACTGCAGCAGAACTAAAGGCTATCAAGGCTCAACTAGAGAACGCCAAAGAGCAAGGCATTGTACGCCCACCAAAGAGCGATGAAGACATTCAGGCTTGGGCTGACAAGTACCCTGACGTTGCAGCTATTGTTGAGACTATTGCTGAGAAGAAAGCACAGGAGAAGTTTAGCTTTGCAGAGGAACGTCTACGTCAGATAGATGAAATGTCTGAAGAGGCTAACCGTAGTAAGTCTATGGATGCTATTCGTGAGTCACACAGTGACTTTGATGATCTCAAGGAAAGCGATGAGTTTCACGATTGGGCAGGAGAACAACCTAAGTGGGTACAGGATGCTTTGTATGAAAATCAAGATGATCCACGCTCTGTAGTACGGGTCATTGATCTGTATAAGGTAGATAAGGGCTTAGACACTAAGGCTCGTAAAAAGTCATCTAAGGCTGCTGCGTCTGCAGTTGTAACCAAGCGTTCATCTAAGCCAAGTGAGGCTGAGACTGAAGTTTCTTTTACTGAATCAATGATTAGCAAGATGTCTATGAAAGAGTTTGAAAAGAACCAAGACGCTATTATGGAAGCACAACGTACAGGTAAATTTATTTATGATCTTTCTGGGGGTGCAAGGTAAATAAAAGCTTGACAACAAAAGATTACTAAGTATAACTATACCTATGAATTACTACTTTGAGAAGCAAGCCCTACTTTATTGTAGCTACCTTGCTTCTCAATTACTACTAAGCACAACATATTAGTTAAGACCTACCTGAATTTACAGGCCCGTTATTGTAACGCCACCCTTCAAAATGCAGCCTCTTCAACTTGTGTTAAGCTTACTTAAACCTAAGCCAAACATTCAATGGAGGATTCATTATGGCTTTTACAACCGCAACAGGTTATGGGAATTTACCAAACGGTAATTTTAGCCCCGTAATCTATTCAAAAAAAGTACAGCTTGCATTCCGCAAGAGTACAGTAGTTGGTGACGTTACCAACTCAGACTATTTTGGTGAAATCGCTGCACAAGGCGATACAGTCAAGATTATCAAAGAACCAGAAATCTCTGTTTCTGAGTATGCACGTGGCACAAATGTCACAGCACAAGACTTAGACGATGAAGATTTTAATTTGGTTATTGACAAAGCTAATTACTTTGCTTTTAAGATGGATGATATTGAAGAGGCTCACAGCCATGTCAATTTCATGGACCTTGCAACTAGCCGTGCTGCCTATCGTTTGGCAGACAATCATGACCAAGAAGTTCTTGCGTACATGTCAGGCTACAAGCAGTCTTCTTTGCACAGCAAAGGTGATACCCTTAACACAACTGTTAATGGTACTAAAGCTGTAGCTTCTGCAGGTTCCAACGAACTGCTCTCCTCTATGCAACTGCATAAAGGTGACTTTGGTAACATCACTACAACGTCTGCTGGCACTCACTCAATTCCTGTGACTGCACGTATGCCGGGAGCGTCTTCGTTGCCAACTGCTACCGTTTCACCTGCAATGATTATCTCACGCATGAAGCGTTTGCTTGATCAACAGCAAGTTGACTCACAAGGTCGCTGGCTTATTGTTGATCCAGTATTTATGGAAATCCTTGCTGATGAAGATTCACGCTTCATGAACGCTGATTTCGGTGAATCAGGTGGTTTGCGTAACGGTCTGTCCGTTAACAACTTCCACGGCTTCCGTGTATATTCCTCGTCTAACTTGCCAGCACTAGGCACTGGACCGGGAACATCAGGCACTGCAAACCAACTCACCAACCTTGGTGTTATTGTTGCAGGACATGATTCTGCTGTCGCAACTGCAGAGCAGATCAACAAAACAGAAACATATCGTGACCCTGACAGCTTTGCTGACATTGTTCGTGGTATGCATCTATACGGTAGGAAGATTCTTCGTCCAGAAGCAATCGTCACTGCCCGTTATAACGCAGCATAAGGGAGTTATATAATGGCTACTTTTGATATGACCGCGAAAGCTACTGCTGGTGTTGATTCAGACAGCATTGCAGCAGCTACTTCTCGCTATCAAGCAATGGGAATGTACATGCGTGAAGCACGTTTGGACATTGCTAAAATGGTTGAAGATGGTTACTCTTGTACGAACGGAGACATCTTTCAGCTTTTAGAAATTCCTGCTAACACTTTGGTATTGTTTGCAGGTGCTGAAGTTGAAACAGCCTTTAATGGTACTTCCCCAACAGTAGATATTGATTTTGCTGCTGGTGATGATATTGTTGATGGTGGTGACGTTTCTTCTGCTGGTTTCTTAGCTTCAGGAACAAATGGTCAAAGTATGGTGGTAAATACTGCTGCTGCAGATACGTTTACGGCGCATGTAACAACTACAGATACGATTGATGTTAAGTTAATTGCATCTTCTGCAGATGTTACATCGGGCATTCTACGTCTTGTAGCTTGTTGCATTGATACTGGTCCTCGTGGCCGTGTTGCAGCAACGGAAGTTGACCGTGACCTCTTGGCATAAGTCAATAACTTTTGGGGCTGGTTACGTGCTGGCCCCATTAGTGTATCAAACCTATGCAACAAAAAACTCTTGGGGCATAAAAGATTTATTTAGGAAACATAATGGCTCTTACTTTTCTTACTTTAACTAATAATGTTATTACTCGTATGAATGAAGTAGAGCTTACTTCTAGTAACTTTACAAGTGCTAGGGGTGTACAGATACAATGTCAGAATGCAGTAAATGAATCAATACGATACATCAATCAACGTGAGTTTGGATATTCTTTTAATCACGCTAGTAATTCTTCTACCTTAGTAGCTGGTCAATGTAGATACACAGTGCCTACAAGTACAAAATCTATTGATTATAGCACAGCAAGAATTAAGAGAGACACTGATCTTAATGCAGCAGGTAATAACCTAGCAACGTTGAGCTATAATGAGTATATTGAAAAAGACTACGCTAATGAGGAAGATGATGTTGTAGCTACTACGCTAAACGGTTCACACTCCGATAGTGTAGCTACGTTAACACTTGCATCTACTACAGGGCTTGACGCTACAGGCACAGTACATATAGGCAGTGAGCAAGTCACCTACACTGGTATATTAGGTAACGATATTACAGGTTGTACAAGGGGTGCAAATAGTACAACTGCTGCCGCACATTCTAGTGGTGTGGCAGTTACACAGTTTGAGGGTGGTGGTGTACCTAGAAGTATTGTACGCACACCTGATAACAACTACCTCTTATATCCTTATCCTGACAAAGCTTATGCGTTAGTTTTTGACTACTACACTTTCCCTGCTGATTTATCTGCACATGGTGATACTACAAGCATACCTGATCGTTTTGCACCTGTAATAGTAGATGGTGCTACTGCATTTGTGTATCAGTATCGTGGCGAGTTAAATCAGTACCAGTTAAACTTTAGTAGGTTTGAGCAAGGTATTAAAAACATGCAAAGCTTGTTAATTAATAAGTATGAGTATATTAGATCAACTGTAATTAATAGACCTCGTGGTTCTGCTAACTTTATGTCAGGTGTCAGTTAATGCCAGATAGTTCACAAGTACAACCAGTAGCATTTAACTGTGAAGGCGGCTTAGTTTTAAGTCGCTCTAGCTTTTTAATGCAACCGGGTGAAGCAATAGAATTACTTAACTTTGAGCCTGATATTTCAGGTGGTTACAGAAGAATTAATGGCTATTCTAAGCATGTAAATCAAGTTGTACCTTTTACAAACAGCACTGCTGAACAGCCTTTAATGGTTACTTTGTTTGCAGATAAAGTTGTGGCAGCTAGGGGTGAAAGAATATATACCTCTGCTTCTACTACTTTATCAATTCGTATTGCAGCAAATACTAGCATGTCAGGTGCAGGTACAATTAGTGTAAAAAGTACTACAGGTTTTTCTTCTAGTGGTACTCTTCAAATAGCCTCAGAAATATTTACATATACAGGAGTTACTGCTAGTAGTTTTACTGGTGTTACTAGAGCCACTTCTAGTACTACTGCTGCTGCACATTTAAAAGGTGCAGTTATTTCAGAAAGTTGGACTCAAAGAGTTACAGGTAGGACTAATGCAGGTAAGTACCATTTTGAGAGATTTAACTTTAACGGCACTGAAAAACTTATATGCGTAGACGGAGTTAATGATCCTGTTGTTATTAGTTCTGCAGATATAAGTAGTACAGCCGTTTCCTCTCCTAATGCTGCTTCAGGTGAGGATACATCATTAGGTGCAGATATTGCTTCTACTACAACCATGTCAGGGTCAGGTACTATTACGGTAAGCAGTACTGCAGGATTTATTAATCCTAGTTCTGGTACTGAGTCTATATTAATTAATAGTGAGATATTTACATATACGGGACTTAGTGCAACTACTTTTACAGGGGTAACTAGGGCTGCTAGTGGGAGTACTGCAGCAGATCATACTATTGGTGCTGCTGTCTCTGATTTATTCCCTCCTACTGTAACAGGTGCTAAACTTGTTACTGCTTTCAAGGAACATATGTTTTATGCAGGGATGCCTAATACACCACAAGAAATTGTTTTTAGTTTACCTTTTGATGAAGATAACTTTTCTGTAGCCCTTGGTGCAGGTAGTATTAGTGTTGATGATACTGTAGTTGCACTAAAGGTTTTTCGTGATAGCTTGTTTATTTTTTGTGAAAACAGAATTTTTAAATTAACAGGAAGTAGTCAAGCAGATTTTTCTATTACTGCCGTTACAAGAAACATTGGTTGCATTAACAGCTTTACCGTACAGGAATTTGCAGGTGACTTAATCTTTCTTGGGCCAGATGGGTTACGTACTGTTGCTGCGACTGCACGTATTGGTGATACAGAACTTGGTACTATTAGTAAAAACATTCAACCTATTTTTGATGAAAACATTAAAGATGCAGGTTCTTTTGATAGCGTAGTTATACCTGATAAAACACAATACAGAATATTCTTTACTAAAGATGGGCAAGCGGCTTCCCTTTCTAAAGGTGCTATTTGCGTTCTTAAAAAAGAAGCGTTTGAGTTTTCTGAATTAAAAGGTTTAAAAGTTACTTGTACATCTTCTAATGTTGAAGAAGGTGACGTAGTTGTATTACATGGCGATGTAGATGGCTTTGTGCAAAGACAAGAAACAGGTAATACTTTTGATGGGACAGTTATAGCAGGTAAATATAGAAGTCCTGATATGTCTTTTGGTGATCCCGGCATACGAAAACACATGCAAAAAGTTATTATTAACTATAAGCCTGAAGGAAGTGTTGACACAGACTTATTTGTTAGGTACGATAATGAAAATAAAGATTCTGCAAGACCCGCCGTATACCCGTTTGATACAACTAACTTAGCTGCATCATATGGTACTGCATTATATAGTACAACATCTAGCACAACTCAGTTTGCGTATGGTGGAGGGCAAGAACCTCTTGATAGGCAATCAGTTGAAGGATCAGGTTTTTCTGTTGTTTTAAGGGTAGAGGATGATGGACAAAGTAATCCTTACTCTCTCAAAGGGTTTCAGCTAGAATATCAATTAGGAGCAAGACGTTAGATGGGTGCTACATATACAAGACAATCAACATACACAGATGGTGATACCATTACGGCAGATCACACTAATGATGAGTTTGATCAGTTATTAGCTGCTTTTGCTGCAAGTACAGGACACACACATGATGGTACTGCTGGTGAAGGTGGTCCTATTAGTACACTAGGTGGTCATGCTATTACTTTTGGTAGTGGAACTGCAGGTACAGACATTGTTATAACCTTTGATGGTGAAACTAATGATGGCGTACTAAAGTGGATGGAGGATGAGGATTACTTTGAGTTTTCTGATGATCTACTTATTGCGTCAACAGAGAAGATTCAGTTTCGTGATACTGCTATCTATCTTAATTCTAGTGCTGACGGTCAACTTGACATTGTAGCAGACACAGAGATACAGATTGCAGCCACTACTATTGATATTAATGGTGCTGCTGATATATCAGGTAACTTAGGTGTTGGTGGTAATCTTACAGTAACAGGTACTACTACCTTTAATGGTGGTACAATCACAATGGGTGATGCAGCTACTGATAACGTTGTATTTGGTGCTGATGTAAACTCAAGCATTATTCCTAACACAGATGATACATACGATTTAGGTTCAGCTAGTCAAGAATGGCGTGACTTGTACTTGGATGGTACCGCTTACTTAGATGCTGTTGACATTACTAGCATTGCAGCAGATACTACTGTAGCTACAGATAAGAAGATACAGTTTCGTGACAGTGGTTTGTCTATTAACTCTAGTGCAGATGGACAGCTAGATATTATTGCAGACACTGAAGTGCAGATTGCAGCTACTACTATAGATATTAATGGTAACGTAGAAATTTCAGGTGATCTTACTATCTCTGGTGATGATCTTACTATGGGAACAAACACTGCAGGTCACATTCTTGTAGCTGATGGTACTAACTTTAATCCTACTGCTGTAGGTAGTTTAGATGAGATTGGTACTGTTGCAAATGATGATGTATTTCTTGCAGTAGATACATCAGGTGGTGGACTAAAGAAAATTACTAGAAGTACTATAGTATCTGGCCTTGCTACTTCTGGTGCCATATCTAATGTAGCAGATGACACTACCCCACAACTAGGTGGAGATTTAGATGGTCAAAAAAATAACTTACATAATATAGGTGTATTTTCTGCTTCATACGGTAGTTCTTCTGCTCCTACAACAGTAGTGGTTAAAGTTGCAACTAAAACAACAAGTCATCCTTATTATGATGATGGAAGCAGCAGTGCTTATTTTTTAGATGAAGTAGAAGCCCCTGCACTTACATTACATGGTGTAGATAATGTAACATCTGATTCAGGGTATTATTATAAATTTGACCAAGCAGATAGCAGTAATTCAGGACACCCGTTACGATTTTATTTAGATGCTGATAAAACTACAGCATACACTACAGGCGTTACAACAAGCGGTACGCCGGGAAATGCTGGTGCATATACACAAATAGATGTGGATGAAGATACTCCTAGTATTCTTTATTATCAATGCTCTAGTCATGCCTTGATGGGCAACTATGCTAATGTACAAGGCTCTAATGTAATAAATCATTCTGAAGCCTTAATAAGTTTTCCAACAGCAACAACTACGCTTGTAGGAACAAATACATCAGACACACTTACAAATAAAACACTTACCTCCCCTCTTATTGGTACATCTATTCTTCCTGTTAGTGCAGACGGTACAACACTAGGCTCTGCAACTAAAGAATTTTCTGATTTGTTCTTAGCTGATGGTGGTACAATTCAATTTGGCAATGATCAAGAAATTACTTTAACTCATGTTGCTGACAATGGCCTTATTTTAAAACACGTTGGTACTGGTGATGGCAAGATGCCTACCTTTACTTTTCAAGCGGGTGATACTGATATAGCAGCCGATGATGAGCTTGGAGTAATTAATTTTCAAGCCCCTAATGAAGGTGCAGGTACGGATGCTATACTTGTAGCTGCAGGTATTGCTGCTGTATCAGAAGGTGATTTTAGTGCATCTAATAATGCTACTAAACTTTCGTTTAGGACAGGTGCATCAGAAGCAGCTTCCGAAAAAATGTCACTTAGTTCTGCTGGTTTGCTAACTATTTCTGATGACTTTATTATTAAAGATGGTGGTACTATTGGTTCTGCTAGTGATGCAGATGCTATAACTATTGCTAGTGATGGTGTAGTAACATTTAGTCAAGTGCCTGTACTTCCTAATAATACAATAGAAACAGCAGACATTCAAGCAGATGCTATTACAGGTGCTAAGATTGCTGACGATGCTATTAATTCTGAACACTATACTGATGGTTCAATAGACACAGCACATATAGCAGATGCAAATGTGACTCAAGGTAAAATTGCAGATCAGGCTATTAATGAAGCTAAACTGCAAGTATCAAATGCCCCAACAAACGGGTATTTTCTAACTGCTCAGTCAGGTAATACGGGGGGTTTAACTTGGGCTGAACTTTCTGGTATACCTACATATACTAGAAGTACAACCGCACCGGGTTCTCCATCTGCAGGTGATTGGTGGTTAAATACTTCCAGTAATAATCCGTCTTTATTTTTATATGACGGTACATTAGGATGGATTCAAGGTGATGCAACTGCACTTGGAGTTAAAGGGTATCTAGCAGGTAATTCATTTAGTCTTAGAATACACTTTGGCGGTGGTATAGATTTAATAAGGTTTCAGCCTGATAATTTATTACCTCAAATTAGTGTGGACGTTGCACTGAGTAGAGTCGGTGCAGGCGGTTCTAACGATGCTGACTCACACGGTATTTCTACTACAAGTAATACTGTAAGGGCTGTTATGAGAACAGATTCGGGTGTAACTACAGATGCACTTACATTTGTAGTTTTTGCTAATCTTGCAAATGCTACTGTATTTGGTGATCATGCAGTAGGACAATATCGTGATGGAGCTATTTCTCATGCAACAAGAGGTATTTTTGTAGGTGGATATTACTCTGATGGGTCAGGTACAGGTGCAAGTAATATAATGCAATACATTACTATAGGTACTGAAGGCGACGCTGCAGATTTTGGAGATTTGACTGTTGCAAGGTGGTATTTGGATAATGCTTGTGTAGCAAGTACAGTTAGGGGCATTATAATGGGTGGCTGGACTGACAGTGCTTCTGGTGTGAATACCATAGACTATGTAACTATTGCTAATACAGGCAATGCCACAGATTTTGGAAACTTAACTGAGGTCCAAAGCCAAGTTCAAAGCGCACACAGTACAACAAGAGGTATTAGATTTGGTGGTTTAAATAATACTACTACAATAGACTATATAACAATGGATACTGCAGGTAATGCCACAGATTTTGGAGACTTAGCTCAAAATAATCCCGCTAATGAAATGCATGTTGTTCATAATGGTACATATGCTTGGATGCATCAAGGTTATAGCGTTGGAATTAAATACAAGATTACAATGGCAACAGCAGCAGATGCTACAGTAATAGCCAATAACGTTATTGTTGCTGACGGTCATCCTTTTGGAGGTGAAGATGGCACTGGAGTAGCGGATAACTATCTTCATTCTATGGGTAAAGGTTGGATTGCAGCCACTGGGTAATTGACATTTAAAGTGTAGTGTGATAAAATAGCACTTTAAATAAAAAGGAAAAAAAAATGAAAGACTTAGTAACTACAAACAAAGATATGTTTTTACCGCAAACTCTGAATACTCCTAACGTAAATATAGCAGCAGTTTCTAAAGTAAAAGAATGTCTTCCTGCAATGACTGCTCAAGCTAAAACTTTTGGCAGTTCAAATAGCCAAACTATGCTGACTAACATGACTTTAACAATGATGAATGGTCATAGCCCTATGCGTATGTTGCGGCAAGTTTTAGCTGAAACAGAATCTCGTAGAAAATCACTTGTAGCTTCACAAGTTTCACATGCTGAAGCAATAGAAAAAGTAGAAGAGCTTTCTTCTATTGTTAACCGTTCTAATTTAGAAGAAGCAAAATACCGTAGGGCAGTTATTCAATTAGAAGATTTAGAATCATCAATTAATGGTGCAATTCGGGATGTTGCTGTACTGATTGATGCCTATGAAAACATAAAAGAAAAACATGGCATTGATGAGTGGGATGAAGCTATGTTTGAAAAACAAGAAAATCGTCATCATGTTCGTAGGGGATTTGAACTACTTTATAGAAACATTATTCAAATGGGCAGAGCTACAGAAACTCCTATTGAATATCTTATGCAGTATGGGGTACACGTACAACAAGCTGAAGCAGAAGTAAGAGGTTACGTACAGTATACTAATGAACGTATTGCTAATGGTGAACTTCTTTCTTCTAATGATTGTGAAAATTTCTTAGACCAAATGGCAGATAAATATTTATACTGTGTTGATGAAGTAAACAAAAAACTATTTGGTAAAGCTGAACTTAAAAATAAAGACTACATGAGATTATTGGAGGCTGCAGAATGATCTTAGAATACAAAATGATTAAAACAAATGAAGGTATGCAAGCACCCCCTTGGATTGAGGATGGGGGTTACTACGGCAAGCCTGACTTTTCATTTGTAGGTTGGTCTCCTGATGATGATGTTCGTGAGTACTACATTCCAGATACTGTAACTGTACTTACTAATGAACAGTTTATTGCTAGGGCGGTAGCATTAAAACATAGTGATATGAGTACAGAGGAAGCTACAGCCCAAGCTAATGCTTGGATTACGGCTAGAAGCTAATGGATATTAACTGGACATTAGTAACAATAGCAGGAGCATTACTAGCACAGGGTGCTGCTGTAGTGTGGGCAGTGTCCAGTATGGTATCAGACATTCAGTATAACAGGGCTAAGATAGCTGATGTAGAAAACAGCACAGCAAGACTAGCTGATGATATACATGAGAATGACGTAATGATTGCACGTATTGATGCTAATGTAGAAGCAATCAAGGAAGCATTAAATGTGGTTACGACTAATCACGCAAAGAGATAGTTAAATGATAGACCCCGTTACAGCTTTTGCTGCAGCTAATGCAGCCTTCAAAGGGGTCAAGATGCTAGTAGGTGCTGGTAGAGAGATACAAGATGTATCACAGCAACTAGGCGCATGGTACGGTGCAGTAGCTGACATTACTAGGGCTGAGTCTCAACGTAAGAAACCTACATGGTTAGACAAGCAGACCCACGGCAGTGACAACATTGAACAAGAAGCAATGGACATTGTTGTTCGTAAGAAGACATTGCTTGAAAAAGAAAAAGAAATAAAGTTTATGTTAGACTACAGGTTTGGTCTTGGCACATACGATGAAATGTTAGGTATGCGTAGGCAGATACGTAAGGAACGTGAAGATACTGTGTATGCGGCGATGGAAGCTAAAAGACAGATGGCAAACAACGCAGCTATAGGTGGCCTATCATTACTAATAATTGGTGTATTAGGTGGGGGCATATATCTGATATCACTAGGAATTGGTTAATGATTAATCTTGTTGTGTTACCCCTTGTGTTAGCAGGGCTGTTAAGTAACCCTGAGTTTGTACAGTGTCACTTAGCAAAAAGAGTTAAGATACAGGGAGAAATGGTTTGCATTTACCGTGGACCTAATGGTACAATAGGATATCATTATCCTATGTTTAAGTTTAGTGAATGCCCTAAGACATATATGTGTAGATACACACCTAACGCTAAGAAGAAAGTATCAGTTCAAGATATACTTGACGGATTAAAGGACGGATTTGAATAATGGTAGAAACTAAATCAGTTGCGAAGCCTTACACAGGCACAGGACCGGGATCAGCAGACGGTAGGGAACCGACTTCCTTTCCGGGGTTGGCCATGCCTGAAGTGGATGTTGATCTTGATTTGGATGATACTCCTCCACCCCTTAATACCATTACGCCTATGCAAAACAAGCTTACTGCTATTAATCAAGAGCTTTCTGATTTGTACGCCCAGCCTCAGACCCCTGTCCCTCAAGTGGATGAGGAAGGCAACCCTATACTAGATGAAAATGGGGAACCTGTTTTAGGCCCAGACCCTGAACTAGCAGCAGCTATTGCAGCTAAGACTAAAGAGCAGCAAGCTGCAAGTGCTGCAGCTTTGACTGAGGGTCAGCAAAACCTTTTGACTACTGCAATTAAAACCCCTCAGGACTTAATTACTCCTACTACCGTTGCTAAAATAGACCCTTCCACAGTCGGTACAGAGATTTCTTCAGACTTAAATAAAGTTCCTCAGTATGATGCAGCAGGTAATCCAATATTAGATGAAGCAGGTAATCCTGTTTTAGGGCCATCACAAGCAAATGTAGCTACGGCAAGCAAAGCAGGTGTTCCTCAGTATGACGCAGCAGGTAATCCAATACTGGATGCAGATGGAAACCCTGTTTTAGGTGCAGCACAAACTGACGCACCAGATGATATTGAAACTAAAAAGTACACTGCATCAACCTCAATAGGCGATACCACTAAAGCCCTTGAAGGTGGGGAGTTTATTGATGGGGCTTCTCTGGTAGAAAAAGCTATAGAGTCATCAAAAGGATTTCTCAAAGATGCAAAGTACAATAAAGAAAAAGGTACTGTCACATATTTAAAACCTGATATGGTACCTATGGGTTTTCGGGAGGATGGATCACCTTACCCTCAAACCTTTAGTGAAGTAGAAGTACCCATTGCGGAGTTTGCGGAGCTTACAGGCATATCATTAGATGATTACACTACACAAGTAGGTGGTCTTAAAACAATAAAAGGGGATGACCCTGATGCCATTGAAGGAGAAACTGCAGACGTAGAAGAGCTAAAAGGCAAGGATATTAAAGCTGCTCAAATAGATGCAGAGGATGTCACACAGATAGTTAAGCCTGATGCTCGTAAGCTTGAACCCGGCGAGGAAATTGAAGGCTCTGCTGTTGATATGGCAAGAGTAAAAGAGGCTGTAGAATTTGAAGCAGCACAGGCTGACCCATCTAAACAGGCTACTGTTAGAGGCCAGATGGAAGAACTGCAAGCTGACTTTGAAGGTGGTCAGACGCCAGCTTGGGCTGCAGGGGCATTAAGAAACGTTTCAGCACAGATGGCAGCGCGTGGGCTTGGTGCTAGTAGTATGGCAGGACAAGCTCTTGTACAGGCTGCTATGGAAGCTGCTCTTCCTATTGCACAGATAGACGCTGAGACTTATGGTAAGTTTGAGTTTCAAAACCTTAGCAATAGGCAAGCCACTGCAATGTTTGCTGCAGAGCAACGCGCTAAGTTTCTTGGACAAGAGTTTGACGAAGAGTTTCAAACACGTGTAAAAAATGCAGCTACTATTAGTGACATTGCAAATCAGAACTTTACAGCAGAGCAGAGTATAGCATTAGAGAATGCTAAACTGGCATCAACTGCGAATATTGCTAATCTCAGTGCAAGAAATGCTAAAGTAATAGCTGATGCTGCTGCTGTATCTAATATGGAAATAGCTAATTTAAATAACCTCCAACAGGCTAAGGTAGAAAACGCTAAAAACTTACTACAAATGGATATGACTAACTTAAATAATGAAAATCAAGCAGAGATATTTAAAGCACAGACAATAGCAGCTAGTATTATTAGTGACACGGCAGCAGAAAATGCAGCTAAACAATTTGGCGCTCAGAGTGAGAACGAGACCAATCAAGTTATGGCAAAGTTAGCTCAAGCCACAGCCGAAGCTAATACTGCACAAAAGAATTTAATGGAGCAGTTTAATGCAGGTGAGGAAAATGCAATAGCTAAACATGCTGCAGAACAAAAGAACGCAAGAGAAGAATTTAATAGTGAATATGCGTTAGAGATATCAAAAGCTAATGCCATATGGCGGCAGACTGTTACCACAACAAATACAGCCGAACAAAATGCGGCTAACAGGGATGACGCTAAAGAAGCCAATGAATTTACTGCTGAAACTTTAGATCAAATATGGCAAAGAGACCGCGACTTATTAAGCTATGCTTGGCAGAGTAGTAATAATGCCTTAGATAGAATTAATGATGTTATTCTTGCTAACATTACAGCTTCTGCAACAAAGAGTAATGCAGCATTAAGTGCAGCAGCAACGGAAGCAGCAGCAGAAATGGAAATGTGGGGTCAAGTAGGTAAAGCTGTATTAGGCTTTGATTGGGATAAAATATGATAAGGGGCGGTTGATATGGCAGATAGATATATAACTGAAGAAAGAATGCAAAGGTTTTTAGAGAGAGGCAATGATATGTCTGTCTCTACTGTAGCTGCAGATGAAATACAAGCTACTGTAGGCGAGGTAGGTAAAGGTAGAGGGCTAGGGTCACAAACTAGAAGTAAAAAAAGAAAGGCTATGTTAAGTCAGGCAGGACAAAACTTGTATGACTCCTCTGCAGCCGTATTAGAACAACAAAAAGCTACTCAGGAAGCTATTCAACAAGAGAGCATTAATGATCTTCTGTTTTCTGTTATGCGTGAAACTGAAAAAGAAACACAAAAGTATTCACCTTCTGCTGAAGGCACTTTGGGTACAGCTACCTACCTAACTCAAGATGAGAAAAGACAACGGGGTAGGCTTGGTCCTGTAGCTGAAAAGCTAATGACTTCTAAAGAGTCAGGTAGTGGCGGTTATGACGCTCTATATGATCAGGCTCAAAAGAGTACATTTAAAGATTTTAAGCCTACTGAAATGACTATTGGAGAAGTTTTAGCATTTCAAAAGAAACGCGGTACAGGTTCCTATGCTTCCTTTGTAAAAGCTAACAATCCAAAAGGCACACTTTCTACGCCTGTAGGAAAGTTTCAATATGTAGGAGCTACTTTGCAGGATGAAGTAGATACTAATGACTATGATCTTAATGACAAGTTTGATGCTAACATGCAAGATACTATTTTCTACAACCACGCTAACAGAATAATAAAGAACCTTAAAACACAAGAAGGCAAACGCTCTAAGATGAGGGCTACTTGGGAAGGCTTCAAGAGTAAAAAAGCCGTATCAGATAAAGAGCTAGATGCTCTTATAGCTGAGATACAAAGTCGTAAATAAAAAAGGCAACAATAAAAATGAGTAGAGCAATAAGAGGGCCAATTCCCGGCCAATCATTTACGGATAAACCCGGCAACTACCCTTGGGAGAGACCTCCTGAAACTGCCGATCCTAAAGAAGCACTTAGTATGCATCTTAAGAAGATGTCTGGGCCTAAGTATATGGATAGTGCTATTTACATGATGGAATTGGGATTGCCTGTAGAGGTTCTTACCAACACTACTTTAACTATGGCAGTAGGAAAAGGCATACACAGTATTGATGTAGGACTTATTATTGCACCTGCTATTCATAAAGAGATTGTATCTATTGCTGAAATGGCTGGCATTGAATATAATGAGTTTTTTCCAGAAGAAGAAGAAGAAGAAGAGGTTGCTAAAGAAAAACTTAAGACCCTCATTATTGCTAAGATGAAACGTAAAAAACCCAAAGAAAAGGCTCAAATATCTCAAACTATGGAAGCTATGACTAGCCCAGAAACAGAGGAGTTTGAAGATATGCAAGACCCACAGGACAAACAAGAGGCTCCTACAGAAGACATGGCTATGGGCCAACCCCCCCAGCAGGAAGAACCACAGGAGCCACCTAATAAAATGGGCATGGGCTTAATGAGTAGAGAGGCATAAAGACATGGGGAATGTATTAGCGTTTATTAGCGGTGCTGCAGAGCAATTCACAAAGAACAAAGAAACTTTTAAACAGGAACTGCGTGAGAATAAGCGTAGACAGAAAGAGTGGTTAAACACATATGGTAGCAAAGTTATTAATGAAAACAAACAACAGCAAGAAAGTGTAGAATTAGCGTTAGAGGAATTAGAGGCGCGAGGATTAAAGACGCCAGATGCACTTCAACTTTTGCAAAAGCATGGTGTAAGTGCTGTACTTGAATTAAATAAAACGGTAAAAGATTATGAGTCTACTAATAGTACAAGGGTAGATGCAGACCTTATGAATAAGATATGGAAGGCTGCAGAAGATTTTACACCTACAAGTCAATCTTTTGAAGAGGCTGTGTCTAAAGTATTTGGTACAAATAAAGCGGGTTCTACAACTCCTGTAATACAAGAGTCAGAAGAAAGAAGCTTCTTTGATAAACTTAAAGACAACCTTAGTGGTGCATATGAAGCTGAAGAGTATGATGACTTCTTAAGTGATCCAAGCGAAGGTATGGGTGGATACACTATCAATGAACTAAGAGAAATGTCAGCGGCCTCACCTTCTATGGTGGGTTCTGGTGGTGCTGCTGTGTTTGACAGGTCTGCTCTTAGGGGTAGTGAGTCAACTACTTCTGAAAGAGCTTCATGGAAGGAACTTAAAAGCAAAATACTCAGTAATGCTTTGAATAGTCTTGATCCTACAGTAGCTGATCAAATACGTGTAATGAAAGGTGATATTACTGATTTCTCGCGCAGTGATGACGAACAATGGAATATGCTAACAGCCACAAATGCACCAGAAGCATACAAAGAAGCAATAGCAGAAGCTACACGAAACGCTGCACAAGGTATTGATTTGGGTAGCAACAGGGCTGCTTGGAACTCTTATGGCGGTCAAGATGCTCTAAATGCAATACTTAATCCTCTTACATTGGAGGAGCAACTAGCTGAGAAGGGTGCAAGTGAAGAAGAGACTCAGTTAATAGTAAATAACCCCTTTGTTAAAACAGATAATACCCAGACAGACATTGCAAAAATAAGAGAGTTTTTAGAAGCTAATCCTAATCTTCCTTATATTATTATTGATAATAAAATAATGGAATCAGAAGACTTTTTAAGTAGGTCAGAAGAAGGCGGCGGTGAAGCTGGCGGTGAAGGTGATGCAACAGAACCACCCGTAGTTATTACTGAGACAGACTTTGACCCAGACACCTATGAATTGCTTGTACAACCAGAGCCTGACCCTGTAGTAGAGGCAAAGCCTGAACGTGAGCTATATACAAGTGGTAGAGAAAAAAGGTCTAGTAAAGAAGCTAGAGAAAATTGGATGAGGGAGTATGGTAACAAGTACTTTAATGACGGCTCAAAACGTTACGTAGCACCTAGACCTACAGAGGTGGGCGATGCACAACGCTTGTGGGATGATTTGTGGGGAAGTTCACATGACTTTACAACAGGGTTTCCCCTAATAGAGGCAGGTAACTAATGGTAAACGCTTTTGATTATCTAACCAGTAAAAAAGAAGAAGAACAAGAGCCTGACTTCATGACCTACACAGGTGGTGAGAAGGATACGTTTGGCATTAGTGATCTCACAGAGGATCACAACTACAACGTCATTGAAGCGCAAATGAAAGCTCGCTTTGGTATGTCTGAGAAGTCTCACGACAGGCAAAAAGTCGTAGATAAGTGGATTAATTACAACAGGAAGTTTAACGTAGGTAACACCCTTAGTGTACTAGGTGAAGCCAGCTACTTAAGTAAAGCTAACGATGAGGAAAAAGTAAAAGCTCTTAATTCGTACAAACTCTTTGATAACATGAAGGGTTCCTTTAGTGGTGGCACTGTTGGTCAAAAGATAGACAGTGTGTACGACTACGGTATGGCTTTAATTGTAGACCCTGTTAACTTGGTTAGCTTTGGTGCTGGTAAGTTAGCTACAGGAGGTGCTTCAAAAGTAGCTGCTGAAGCTGCAAAAGAAGCTTTAACAATATCTGCTAATCAAATAATAAAGAAGGCAGGACAAGAAGGTGCTAAACGATCTATGCTTAAGCCAGCCGTAAAAGCTGAGATAGGTAGAGCGCGTCAACGTGTACTTAGTAAGGCACTAAAAGGCGAGGCTGTAGAAGGCTTAGAGGAAGGTGTTGTAGAGGGTGCGCTTAAGAAGGCTGCAACTAAAGAGCTTAAGGTAGGTATAGGTACTGAGACTGTTAGTATGTTAGGTATTGATGTAGTACAGCAAAACATGGCTTATCGTAATGTAGGCTTTCAAGATGATTTCAATTATTTAAACTCTGGCTTAATTGTTGGTGGTGGTTTCTTTGGCTACGGATTAGCTAAAGCGTTTGGTATGTTCTCTGGTACAGACCTCCCCAAGTCTGTAGCGTTAGATACATATGATGCTGCTGTAACTGCAGAAGCTGCAGCTATAAAGATGGCAAAACAAGAGGGTATAGAAAAGAATAAAGAAGTATTAGAAAAACTTAGGGCAGACACTGCAGAGGCAAAACAAGCTAGAGAAAAGATTATAGCCTCTATTAATGCTAGTAAAGAAGCCTCTGAAAAGTGGGCTAAGATGTTAGCAGAAGGTAGAAAGACTGCCAAGGGATTAAGAGAAGACGGCGTTACCAGTAGCCCAGATTCAGTAGAAGGCATTAGTGCTTTTCTAAATGGTAATAAAAAAGGTGAAAACCAGTTTGACGGTATGAGAGACATATTTGAGCAAAATGGTATTAAGATGATTGGTGAAGATGATGTATGGCGAGGTGTAGTACACTTTGTTGCTGATACAGCCAAGAACGCACCTGAACCTATTAAAAAAGAAGTACAGTCTTTGTATGAAAATACTATAAAAGCTTTAGATGAAGGCTTTGCTGGCGTTAATACTTTAGATGAAGCTATGCCTTTGATGGCACAGAAGTTCAGTTACGCTGGTAGTTTAATGCAGACAGCCTCAATGATGGGCCGAGATATTAATAACGTTAAAAAGGTTAAGGCTGCACTAGGTGACGGTAAAAGCGTTACACCAGAGGAACTACTTGAAGGCGTTATGGACCCTAGTACTGGTACTGCTAAGAACGCTGAAAAAGGAAAGCGTGGTTTGTTTGGACGCTCACAGGATAACCTTATTCGTGTGCTTGTAACTCATCCCGGTACTACTGCGCTTAACTTGTTAGGATGGGTACATGCTTCTGGTATTCAATCTCTTTCTGACATACTTAGGGGTGCGCTTTATGGCGGTGCATGGGCTGCAAAAGGTTTGACAGGCCAAGCAGATGCTGTTGAGTATGCAACAAAAAGTAAGCTTATGTTTGACTTACAAATACAAAAGATGAAAAACTTAGTTAACCCTTTTGCTACACAAGAGGAAACACTTAACTTCTTGTCTCTTAACCCTAAGATGCGTAAAGAACTATTTCGTTACGTATCAGGTGGTGTGGACAGTAAAGATGTTTTAAAGAGCTTAGACTTAGAGTTTGATGACCTTGAAAAAGAGGGTGCTGGTGAAAAAATAATTAACACCTTTCAAACCATGTATGGGGTTAAAGCTGTAGACATTTTAACTAAGACACAGGAGTTTATGTATAACATAGACAAACAGATACGCCTTAAGTATAACGTAAGCTACAATGAATTTATGTCAGCTAGGGATGCCCAAGGCGCACCCGTACATTGGAATAAGATGCGCTCTGATGACTTCATTAAAATACAAACTACTGCTGTAGATGATGCATTACGTAATGTGTTTGCTAAGTCTTTTAGTGGGGGTGACTTTAAAAGAGACCGTAACATTGTAGAAATGGTAGCCAAGACTATAGAAGACGCACGTAAGTATCCTATCCTTGGTGCTATGGTTCCCTTTGGTCAGTTTTTTAATAACACTATTGCGTTTATGGCTGACTACAGCCCTATTAGCCTTATACATAGTAGGTTTGCTAAGAACAGTAGAGACCCTATGGAAATGGCAACTAAGATGGGTGTAGGCTTAACTGCTGTATACGCAGCATCTGAGTTTGAAATGAAGAACATGGAAGAAGGCTTGGCTTGGCATGAGGAACGTGACGATGATGGACAAGTAAGGTCACGCCTATATGACTTCCCATTTAGCTATTGGAAAGGTATAGGACGCATTGTGGCGCACCTTAGACGGGATGGTGAAGTACCCGTTGAGCTTATTGATGATGTTACCACTACGTTTGGTACAGCTAACCTTACACGATCTTTAGGCGAAGCAACGTCATCTGCATTTGAAACTGTTCAAGACGCTCTTTCAGGAGACTATCCTGAACTTAAAGAAGGTCTGCAGAAAGCCTTTGGTAGCATAGGTTCTATGTATATATCTGGATTTAGTAGGCCACTAGACCCTCTTAATCAAATTACAGCGTTTGCTATGGGTGACGCCTATAATGAAACAGATCGTAACATTGGTAGTAAGTTCATCAACAACTCCACACGTTACGTTGAGAGTATCTTTGATGGATTTGATCAGCTTACAGGGATACCTACTGCTGCAGGTACTGCGCTGGGCTTTGATATGACAGAAGCACCCGCTAGGGAGAGACCTCTTGAGAGTAGACCTAGAGGTGTAGCTATTGGGCGTATCTTTGGTTACAGGGATTCACCTGCACCACAAGCTATTGATAAGATGTTTGCTGATATAGGTAAGCCTAAGTGGAAGACAGATATTAAGTCTGCTGTACCAGAAGCTAATAATACGCTTAACAGGGTTATAACTAAATACTTAGAGGCAGAAGCAGCTAAGGTTGTATATGGTGATAAATGGAAGAACTCATCATTGGATCAAAAGATATCTGATCAAAAACTAGCGGTATCTAGGGCTAAGAAAAGAGCCTTAGCTGAGTTGTATAGATCAGGCAACCCTACAGATAAACGTCACCGTGAAATGTTTAAGCTGAGTAGGCGAGGGTCAGGTGTAAGTATGTCTGACATGGAGGAAGCTTTAGAGGAGATTGGCATAGATAAGAAAGTAGAAGACTTATCATACGATCAGCTACGCTTACTAAGGCGTTTTTTAAAGATGGAGAAGCGAGACTTAAAACGTTCATCCAGAGAATCACTTAGAGGTTAATACGAAAAAAGGGGCGGTCACAACGACTGCCCCTCTTGCTTTGTTTCACGTGAAACATTTACTTTACGCCATGTAACTCCGAGCAGTACCTAGCCCATAAATAAACATCCCTAACGCTCTGCATAACGTGCTTACGCTCTGGGCAAGGCTCTATATGTTTAACTATAAAATTATCTAGTCCCTCACATAGCTTTGTTAAGTCTTCAACAAAGATTTGCCTATTACCTTTGCTATAGTTTAGTGCCTCTTCTTCTAAGTTCACAGTGTGCTACCTTTCGTGTGTGACTTTATAGCAACACTGTAAGCCTTATCGTAAGTGTTGTCAAGATGTTTGTTGACCTCACTACTATCATGTAACTTATGTACCTTTATCTACATTAAACGGGAATGCAAAACATTGACTAACTGCTTTTGCATTTTCACTTGGTCTTGAATTGTATAGCCTTAGCATATCTACCTCTCTCCATTGTTGACAAGACTCCTCGGTTGTAAAGGCTACGTTTGGCGAAAACACTATGAAAGTTTTCTCACTTGTTGTTGGTTCTAGCATCATCATTACTACTGTGTAAACCCATACCATTTTATTACTCCTTTAAGTATTTGATTGCATTTTCTAAGTGTTCAAGGTTATCATCAAAAGCTCCTAGCCCTCTGTTACATCTGTCACAAAGCCACCCCCTAAACTCTTGTTTTATATGATCATGATCTAAGACCCACACTACTTTTTTTCTTCCTTTTGCGGATTGTCTATTTAGTTTTACAGCCTCTGAGTTTTTTTTGCAAATAGGACAAACATGATCTGTAGAAGCTTTAGGTGTGATTTTGTGTAACCCGTTAAGAACATCTTTTATTTTTCTTAAACAATCTTTACACTCAGTTCTTTGAAAACCTTCATTGCCCCTCCAAGCATAGGCAGTTAAAGGAAGGTACACGTTACACTTTTTGCACACCTTACCTTCTTCTTTTGTTATCTGCTTTTTACTTTTAAACAAATCCATTTGCATTAGGTTATATCTACCATTTCACACACATCACCAGTACAAGCCATAGTTTGCATACCAGATGTGTTGTCTTCTATTTCATAGTTATCAAATAAACTCCAATCTACTTTAGGGGGTGACATATCTAACATTTCATAGTACTCTTCTTTAGTACACTCTTGATAGGGTGCTTGTTGATAAGTATGTTCATTAAACGGAAGGAACGACACACCTGACATTTCATCAAAGTGTTTGTACACAAAGGCTCCTACCTCAAACCACTCATCTGCCTTAACGTTAATCGTGACGCTAGGCTTATGCTCACACCAATGACGTTGATACATCAACCACATTTCTAGCTGCTCTAGTGCTGTCATATCAGCCGTACACACTGCACCAATGGGTGACTGCATAGGAAAGCTAAACACTGTTGTAGCGTCAGGTTTCATAACGTCAGGCTCACTAGGTATACCTTGGTCACGCATAAATGCCGTCAGTGGGTCTTTATTATCTCCACGCACAGTACGGATATAATAGGGACTGTGACGAGCATGAATGCCAGAAGATGAGTCAACCAGTTGGGAAACTGTTCCACTGGGCTTGACACAAGTAATAGCAGTGCTATGAGGGATACCAAGACGGTCAGCCCACTCAGCGTTAGTAGAAACAGCCACATTTTTAAGATGCTCCAATGTATCAGCTAGGCCAGCATTAGCCGTAGTCATTAATTTGTTATCCATTATCCCTGTGAGTGACACACCGAGCAAGCGTTCTGCTTCTGTGTTGGTAGCCCACACCTTTCGCAAGTAGGGGAACTTAGTGTATGTTGACTGAATGGTTCCAAGTACAGTTGCAAGACGGACTTTTCTTGTAAGGTCTTCCAGACTATCGTTAGCACGTATGACAACTTCCGTAAGATTACAGAACTGATTCGGCCTAAGAATGATTTCCGAACATGGGTTTGTTCCGAACTCATAGCAAGACTCCCTACGGCCATTTTTTGCAGCTTGTTTAACTGACGCTTCTCTGTTGAATATTCCTCGTTCTCCACTACCACTCTCCATTAGTGCAGTCCACTCACGCATGAATGACATACTATCAGGCTTCTCTGAATAAGATACTGAGTTGTTAGCTAAGGCCCTATGACTTGCATTCTCCCACCATGCACCTGACTTAGCGTGACGCATACGGTCATCTGAAAGGTTAGACAGACTAATCATAGCACTACGTCTAACACCACCTACAACCACAACTTCACCAATCTTACACATTAAGTCATGACACTCAAGGCTGGACAACCTACGACCTTGTGCGCCCTTGAATGTTGTAACCGCAAAGTTAAACAAATCAACCAAAGGAGCAGGACCACTAGCACGACCACCAAACGTTTTTAGCCTTGCACCTGCAGGGCGAACTCTGCTAATATCCCACTTAGGAATTTCACCAGCCCATAGGAGTGCCAACACTTGTCTGAGACCTTTAGCCCATCCTTCCTTGCTGTCCTTGATGACAACACACGTATCGCTTTGGAAAAGACTAGGAACATCAGGGAGTTTAGCGATGAACTGACGCTCAACACTGAAACCAACCCCCGTCCCACAAAGGAGGATGAACATAGCCTCATCAAAAGACTTAGGGTCATCTACGGGTAGGTAGCTACAGTTATACATACAGGTATTATCCCTGTCTGCCGCTTTTCCTGCAGTCATAAGTGACCGCATACTAGGCATAACCTCAAGGCTAAGAATAGCGTCACGCATTTCATCTAGGTCAACAGGCTTGAGCCATGTCTTAGCTATGTTCTGCAAGTAACGCTCTACAGTCTCACCCCATGTTTCACGGCGTCCTTCGCCTTCAAGCCAACGTGCATAGCGGCTGGTTGCAATAAAGGTTTGGTAGTCACTTGGTAGATAGTTATTACTCATATTTACTTTCCTTATACTAAGTCAGACAGGTCAGGCTTCCAGTAGTGTGACCCTTTTAATACTTTACCATCAGGACGTTTAAGTGGCTTACCTCTTGGGCCTAGCTTAGACATATTAGATGCGTGTACCCTACGCACTGCCTCGTCTAAGTCCCACCCATAGGTAGCTGCATAGCCATACGTAACGTACACTAAGTCAGCTAACTCTTTAAGTAACTCTTGTGGGCCATCTGCATCACGTACTTCACTGTATTCCTCTTTGAGAAGTAACCAACGCAGACCTTCTAGCTTTCTACTGTAACCATACTTTTCATCAAGAGGGTGATCCATTGCTGTAGCAAACTCTTTGACCATATCAAGAGGTGTATAGTCTTTGAGGTCATTGATCTTGTCTTCTCTGTCGTACTCAGCGAAGTCATTTATTTCTTGTTGTGTAATCATCCCTGATCCCTTACGTTTATGTTAGATATTTCTACGTCATCTATATCATAGATAACACGCTCTATCAAGTCTTTTATGTCTTCTTCATAGTACATAGGATGAGAAGACAATATGTTATTTGATTTGTCAACTGATAAGACAAAGGTAACACTAAACTTCTCAGTCTTCATTACTCTCAACCTCTTCTATTAGACGGTCTAAGTACCACCTAGCTTTCTTCAAGTCCTCTACGCCACTCTTGTAAGGCCACCTCCACATATACTTAAATGCGTTCTGCCAACAGTACGCCTCATGAGGTGATACATCAGCACCCTCTGACATAGCTTTCATTGCATCTATACACTCAATGTTAGCTGTGTTGTAGTGAGGTGGTTTGTCTACCATGTCTACTTCAAAGGGCATAGTCATTTCTTTCCACTTAGCCATATTAGCAACTACCCTTTGTTCTAGTAAAGGCATTGAGCCGTAGTACGTTACCCTCTGCTGTATATGTAGGCTCTAGCGCATCATCTTGTGGTACTTGATTGTCTGCTAGTAAACGTTCTACTTTATCTTCTAAGGCAGTCTTAATCCCCTCATAGATGCCGTCATCATCATCATTAAGTAACTCAAACAAACCAATCATAGCTATGCCCACACCCATAGCTTCTGTTAGTTGTTCATCAGACAATTCATGATCATCACTCTTACATATACAAGTACCAATCTGCCCATCACCCATAGGCTTGATTAGTATTGCAATCTCATCATCTTCTAGTACGTATGGCATCAAGTCTTCCTTTTTGTTTTAAGTAGTATCTTAGTCTGTGTAACACACTTTCCCGGCATTGTCAACCACTCTTGAGGTATTAGCCTGTGCGAGTATAAGAAGTCATTTTTCTCACACCAATCACAGTATCTACTCTTAGCACCCTTGTATAGCTTTGCTTTAGCGTTACTAAATACAAACCGTATGTCTAACTCAGGGTGTTGCCTTCTTACTTCTATATGTTTACGCCTGTCCTCGCTATCAAAGATACCTTTGGTCTCAATAAAGATACCGTTGTCTAACTGAAAGTCAGGCGTGTAAGTACGGTAACGTAAGTCCTCCCATTCTATTTTAAGTAACTCATACCTTACTTTTTTCTGGCACTCAGACAAAACAAGAGCAGTCTGTTTTTCAAGACCGCTCCTGTACTTGGCTTTAAGGTGATGCCTCTTAGGTTTAGGCATCTTCTTCTTCTAATGATCCCTTAAAACGATCCATTAAAGTTTGAGCCATCAAAGAGTTACAAACCATTTGAAATTCTAGCTGACGTTTTATTGTTGCACTATATTGCAATTCTGCTAACAATTTTAATTGTGAATCAGTAAAATTATCAGAGTCATATTCAGTGTCGTTTAGTGTTACTTTAGCCATTAGCATTTTCCTCTTTTAGTTTAGGCATCTTCTGCTTTTTTCTTGGATGAGAAGAACCCATGTACTTAGATTGCTTATCGTTAATTTGCGTGTAAGCTACGTTAGGTGGCGTTAGTTTACCTTGATAAGTCCTAGAAGGCAGTTCTTTGTACTCAGGCCAACAAGCAGACTTAAATGAACAGAAGTTACACTGTCTGCACAATATTCTATTACCTGATGGTTTCTTGCGGTATGTCTCAGGAACGTCTGTAAACATACGCTCAAAAGGCTCATCGTTCTCTAAGTAGTCATACGTTTCCCGTATCTTATCCAGTACAGCATCAACGTCAACGTCCTTAGCTGAAACATACTTGTGGTGTCCATTGTTCTTATTGACTACCCACCAGCCACCAACCTTCTTACCTGCTGCTGTAGCGTAGCCTACAAGCTGTGCTACATAGCCAAAAGGATCGTCAGCCTGTAATGTCTCAAGGTCTACGAACTTATTCTTGTAGGAGTAGTCAGACGCACTCTTTATGTCATCTATTCTATCCCCTAACAATAAGTCATACTCCCCTTTGATAGGCTTTCTTCCCCCACCTAAGTCTAGTGTTACATTGGTGTTGTCTTGAAACTTAACCCCTGCTGCACTTAAGATACCTTTAAATACAGCCTCAACTATATCACCTAACATCATGTTCATCATAAATTGTTCTGGTAAGTCTTCCTTAACGTAAGGCATATTCTTTTCAAACCAGAGTTGACACTTAGGGCGTCCTATGTTGGACATTCTAAGTCTGAACGCATCCCTTGGCCCACCGTTAAACTGCTTGTCTAGTCCCGCTGATACATCAGAGGCAACGGAGTTAATCACCGCCTCTGACATTTCTGCAGTACCTAAAGTAGCGTCACGCATGAGTATCCGAACAGGAGTTTCAGCAGCGTGTTCGTAGTCCATCCTAGAACGGGATTTCTTCTACTTGCACGATAGCGTCAAGTGTAGCAGGGTCTACCTGTACATCAGGCTTACGTAAAGACTTCCACTTGCTAAGTACATACTCATTGCCGTAATCAATGTAGTCTACAAACGCCTGTACTGTACCGTGATCCTCTGGAACCATTTTAGTTTTGGAACCCAAGGTAGCAACCATAGTAGCATACTTGTTACCCGTAGGCAGGGTCTCTTTCTGAGAAGACAAAGAAATAGTATGCTCAATCGGAAGAAGCTTCTTAGACACAATGCCTTTAAGTGCAGCATCTAAAGAGCGTTTACTGTCTGCATTCTTTACGTCCATTGTAAAGTCAACCTCTGAGTCGTAACCTGCTACAGCTACACCGTTATCGTCAATGACTTTACCTAGCTTAACTTTACCAAACAAAACCTTGGTATTCTTAACGCTACGAATGATTGCTTTAGTATCTTCATCTAAAGCTTCCCAATCTTTAACGTACTTACTAGGCCGACCAAGGTTAAACGTACCTTTGGTATCTTTAAGATCACCTTTAAGCACAGTAGCCATGACTGTCTTGTTCATGGTGTTGCTGTCGCTATCCCACTGCGTCCACTGCTGACGCTGTGCAAACAAACGAATAGTAGCACTACGGCTATACACGGTGTTACCTTCTGCATCAGTCAGTTTGTAAGCACCCAAGGGTACAACTACCTTCTCTTCTAGTTCACCATCCTCATCTACTTGCTCACGCATAATAGGAGCCTGTACCTGTGCTAAACGTGCAAGGTTTGGGCCAGCCGATACCTCTGTGGTGTCTGCACTGAAACCCATAGCTGCAGCAAGGTCTGCCCCTGCCATCATTGTACTCAACTCATTGCTCATTATATATCCTTTCTGAGCTTAATTTAGAACCGCAGTTATATCATATCACATCTTTAGTGTCAAGCCAATTCGGTCCAATCTTGGCTTCTAAAAGTAGTGGTACGTTCATCTTTATGCCGTAGTAATTATCAATGATACTATTAAGACTGTCGTTAACATCGTTAATGACATTGATTACCTCCTTTTGTTCATCAGGGTGTATGTCAATGACCGCTGAGTCATGGACACTATTAACTATGCAAGAGCGCATACTCTTAAGTCTCTTGTCAATCTCAAGCAATACAACAGGTACAACATCACCAGTAGCAAACCCTTGGACAGGGTAGTTCTTGATCCTAGTAAAGTTAGTAGGTGTATTGTTTTCCCTTCTAGTAGTGCCGGGAAATGAATATTGTCTACCTGATACATTGGTTATCTTTTGAAAACGTATAGCCTCATCACCTAGCTTCTTGTGCCACTTAGCTATACCTTTATACTTGTCAATGAAGTGCGTGTAGTATGCAGCTTCCGCTTTAGTTCTACCGTACCCTGTCGCGCCAAAGAGAGGGGCGAAGGTGTGTTCCTTGGCAGCTTGTCTAGCAGTAGGCTGACCCGCATCAGAGATAATTTGTGCAGTGTAAGAGTGTACGTCAAACCCTGTGTTAATCTCTTCCATAGCTGTCTCATCCTGTGACAAAAATGCAGCAGCCCTAAACTCTAGCTGTGCAAAGTCTGCTTCCATTATCTTACCACCAGACCAACGCGAAACAAAGACACGCTTAACAGGGAATGTACCACCTCTAGGCATATTCTGCATGTTAGGCTCACGCCCACTAAACCTACCAGTAGATGTAATGTGCTGCGTTAGTGATACATGCAGTACATCATTCTGCTTGGTAAAGGTGTCTATACCCTCAACAAAGCTAGATAGGTAGCTAGACACAGCGTTAAGCCGCTTCAAGTCCTCAAGGAATGTAACAGCATCAGACATATTGTTATCCATAGCTGTAGCCCTAAGTACATCTAGTATATCCTTACCTGTAGAAAAACCACTAGCACTAACCCAAGATGCGCTAGGCGGGAAGAAACCAAAGCCAGCCATTCTTTCTTGCTTCTTAAGTTGATAGCCTCTGCCATCACAGTCTTTACATTTGTTAGGTCTTGCATACCTACTACCGTCTTTCTTTAACTTATATGTTTCTCCACTACCCCCACAAGTAGGGCAAGTAAACGCCTCAGTGCGATAAAGAAGATCACTGTTGGCTGTAACAATCTTCTTTAACTCTGCTAGGTTCTTACAGTTGTCAAACAAGTTGGGCCAATCGTCCTTGGAGTGAGGCTTACGGCTAAAGATAACTTGAGACATTTGCTCTGGACTATTTAAGTTAACTGGTGTGTCACCCATAACCTCACGAACTTGCATCTGTAGGCGGGATTGTATAGTACCACGCTCGTCTTCAAACTCTTTACGTACTGCATTTAAAGCCTTACGGTCTACCTTCATACCGTCAGCTTTCATGCGTGTAAGAAGCTTACATACATCAAACGTAATGTCTCTCACTTTGATAAGACTTTGAGACTCAGGAAGCATGAAGTCTGCAACCTGAGAGTGAAACAGAGAAGCAGTGGTGTTACAATCAGCTTCAAGATAAAAAGTCAATTCTGATAATGGTATCTCATCAGTGTTGTAGCCGTCTTTAAAGTAACGCTTGAGGGTGTCATCTTTTTGGAAGTCTAAGTTCCTACGGATAGCAGTATTCTCAAGGGACAAAGATATCTTTTTAGCTACACCTTTGGGTGAGATTTCTAGGTTGTTTCCTCTGAGTAAAATACTCTCAGCTAACATGGTATCCCATATAGGCCCATCATACTTAAAGCCACACTCCCAAAGCCAAGCCAAGTCGTGCTGTGCGTTGTGCATAATCAGCAGGGTAGTATGGTCTAGTATCTTTTGAATACGCTTAGACTCAACGCCTGTCTGATCAACGTACTCTTTGTGCTGTAAGTCAAACGTCAAAGCCTCAGTGCCATCGTCAACGTCACGAACCCCTACGTTAACTAGGAAGTTACCCTCTTCCCAAGGGTCAAGCATTAGCTTACCATTACGTTTCTTTGTTGTGTTTTCTACATCTAATACAAGTCTCATTGTATTCCTTTCACATCAGGCTAGGTACTGTGACCTGCCCCCGTCTAATTCACAATGGACAACCCCATGCCATCCACCCTTTAGCTTATTTTTAGCTACGTTAATATGCCGTTGATTGTCTTCATCATCGCCCTCAGTAACTTGGTTCTTAGCAATCAGCAACATCAGGTCTGCCTCTGCTGCCTTGCCTGTCTTACTCCCTTCAAGCATGGATTGATCTAAGTAGACCTTATCTTGTGCATCAGCCGACAACTGGCTCATCCATATAATAGCACAGTCATACTTCTTAGCTATGTTCCTAGCGTGGATAGCTGCAGCCTTAAGATATACATCTGACTTATCGCTAGTCTTTAAGGCAAACTTATCTCCCATATCAAGTACAACTATGTCAGGCTTGCTGTGCTTAATGATGTTCTCTACCCACCCTAAGTCTTTACCTGTACTGTCAAACATACTAATCTGATCACGCACTTTCTTGTACCTTGCAGCAGCTAACGCATAGTTAGACTTAATCTCATCTGTATCCATACTAGCAGCAGCACACAGGTAGCGTTCAGCTACACGTACATACTCTTCCTCGTTACACAGTACCATACACTTAGCACCTTGCTCTGCAAAACCTTTAGGTGAGGCAATAGTAGACGCATGGAAGCTTGTCTTACCTGTGTTGGGCCTAGCACCTATAATAATAAAGTGACCGCTGCTAATGCCTTCTATGCGCCCTGCTAGGCTGGGTATGTTCCACTTCCACTGTGACTGCTTAGTACCAGCCTCAAGGATAGTGTCTATATCAATGTCAGCCCACTCAACATTCATGTTGGGCATAAAGTTATCCTCATGCGCCTCTAGCACTTGGCGTAGGGGCTCTAGGGATGTAAGATTACCGTTAACGTAGTCAAACCCTAAGTTAGCTACTTGCTCCCCTACGTGCTGCCTAAACATCCTAGACAGTACATCAGAGGCTACGTCCCTAGACATAGGAACCTCTTTGCGTAACTTAGAGAACAGACCCTCGTACAAAACCTTGTTGGCTGTAGTCATAGTGCTGTACTCAGAGAAAAACAAAGCTTCTAACTCAGAGGTAGATATAGTGCAGTCATACTTTTCCATAGCGTTATCTAAAACACGCTTGATCTTTCGGACATCTTTAGTGAACAACTTGTCAGGGCATTTAATACCCTTGTGATCTTCATAGAACTCCTTATCGTGTAGCGTTCTAATTAGAGATAGCTCCATCATCTTCTTAATGCCTCCACTGATACTGGAAATAAGTTAATCATTTCACTCAGTATATATTCTGCAACTAACCTAGTCTCGTACTGAGTGTCCAGCTTACATCTTAGATTGCACATATCCATGAAGGCGTCAAGACTACCTGACCAATACCATTCAGTCATGGTGCTTTGCGGCAACACCATTCGTGCTTGTTCTGGACAGATGCCTTGAACCAACATCTTTTTATAATCACCTAGTGCCTTATCTGCCACCTCTTTGACATAGATGTTAGGGAAATATTGAGACTGACTTTTACCTCCACTACCCTGCTTCTTATCCTCACTTTTATCCCTCCACTCAGCAGGTTCATAGAACTCAGGCTCATCATCTACATACCTACGGCTAATCTCATTCCATCGTAGGAACTTATGCTTGACCAGTTGTCTAGCTACAAAGATAGGAGCCTTGATATGTAAAGATGCAAAGGCATGACCAAATGGTGACATATGCCTATGCTTGGCTAGGTACTTGATTAGTTTAGCATCCTTGTCTTTCAATTTAGGTGGACCCCATTGATTACTCGTATCCATTTCACTAACTTTACCAAAGGATACACGTGCTGCATTGACTACAGACAAGTCACTACCCATGCTATCTATTAGCGTTACTTTAATCATTAGTCATGCTCCCCATTGTTACGCCTACCATTGTACCCATCAAGACGCATAGCAAAATCAGATAACGTCTTTGGGTTTCTGTTGGCAGTATCAAACGTACCAACGGTGATAGCTATTGCTGCTAAAAGTAACACATGAGCTATTGCTGTTAGACCAAACACAAGATAGCTACCCAAGAAAATACTAAACACAATGCACCACATCCATGCTAGTATCTGCAGGATTAAGTGACGGGCATTGTTGTCAGGTATATTCTTTAGTGGACTTTTATCTGAATCCATGATCAGTGTCCACGTGTCGTATATGTGTTGCCTCATTGACCTACCTTACCTACAAATTTAGCTATGTGATTTACAAATGGCAACAGACTTATCGCCATCAAAAGATTAACACCAGTGTGTATCATGGCTATGCGTAACGTGTCACCTTTAGGCATACCGTCAGACACTAGCAGCCCTGCCAACCAGATCGTACCTGTCGTACCTATGTTAGCCCCAAGCACAGCAGCCACAGCAGCCGGTAACGGTAGTACACCTGATGCAACCAATGCAATGATAGCTGTAGTGGATAGGCTACTACTCTGCCATGCCAGTGTCATAACGATTGACCCAAAGAACATATAGATTGGGTTGCCCAAAAACCAAGTCAAGTGGTCTATGTTACCCATACTTTTCATGCCCCCACTAAACATTTTTAGTCCGACATAAAAGACTACAAGTCCGATTGCTGTGTATACATAGTTGTTCACGGTGCTGTACCTTTCCATAACCTTATTTGTGCTTCTAGTTTTTCAATGTGTTTCTTCAACTCGCCAATCTCTCTAAGTAGTTCCTCTCTAGCTTTCATCTTCCTTGTCTCCTTTGTGCTTCTTCTTACGAATGGCAGGATGTTTTTTGTCAGGTATAACCTTGGGTCTATACTTAGGGTTCATCAAATCCTTAGCCATAGGATTAGGTCTTCTCTTTTTATCCATGTCATAGGAACTCCTTCAACTGCTCAATGTCGGACTCTACACGATACTTTATGTCATCGTCAAGTCTTAATGCAATAGTGGTTGCACCTGTCCACGCCTCTATCTCTTGTCTAAAACGCAAGGTCTTGTGTGCAGCATCAGGGTCTAACGCTACGATAACCTGAGAATAGTTACCCAACTGTTCCATATGTGCAACACTTAAAGACGTACCAAGAATAGCCATACCAGTGAAACCTAGCTTGGCTACAGTGATAGCACTGATAACATCCTCAACTACAACTGCAGTATCACCTGTACCTGCAATGAAGTAATCAGCCTTGCCAGTGTAGCGCAACCACTTAGGTTCTGCGCCAGCTAAAGACCTACCTACAGCATCAATCATCACCCCATCTATAAAGATAGGAAACACTGCGCGTTTGTCCTTAATATCATACATCAAGCCTTGATCCCATAAGTCCCACTTTTCTCTAAAAGAATCAAGTATACTACTAGCTGCAATTACAACGTACTCAGGTATTTCCATAACCTCTACCTTTGGTTTAGGTTTATCTTGTCCTACTTCCTGCATCCTAGCTTGTATGTCAGTAGCAGTCATACCTACAGTGTGGATACCACTGATCTTACAGCCTAGCTTGTAGCAGTTATACAGGACAGCACCGCCTGACTTGTTAGCAGTAAAGGTATTCTTACCACCACAATCAGGGCAATCACCTCTTACAGTGTCACCCTCCCCTAAGTCTAAGTCTTCTATGTACTTGTGCATCATATCATGTCCTCTTCTCTATTAGACAATGCCTCAGTAGCACCAGCCAATGTATTAACTAAGTACGGCGCAACGCTTTGTGGTGTGCTGTGTCCACTTACTTGCATGATACCCACAACATCAACACCCTTCTCAACCATCTGAGTAATAGCTGTACGCCTTAAGTCCATAGCTGTCAACTCATCAGGTAAGCCAGCCGCCTCTTTAACACTATTAACTAAACCACAAATCTCAACATCATCGTAGGGCGTATATACGCCAGCCCTAGCCCTAACTCTAGGTGCTACATAAGGTAGGAACCCAAAGTCTTCCTTCTGCTGTTGTAGCATAGGTAACAACCCACCCTGTATAGGTAGGTGAACATCTGCACCACGCTTGCTTTGCTCTAGGTCTAGCACACCTTTGTCTAGGTCTAATGCTTTCCACTCAAGTAAACGCATGTCACCTATACGCTGCGCCCAATGGAACGCCATGTGTACAATCAAGCCAATGCTACGCCACTCCCAATTACTGTACGCTGTATCAAGGAACTGTTTGACTTGAGGTGTAGTCCACTTGACTTTGCGAGGCTTAGGCTTGGCACGATCAAGCAACGACACAGGGTTTGATAGTAGTGCGTTGTGTCTTCTGGCTGTGTTAAACACAATGCTTAGACAGGTAGCTATATAGTTAGCTGCCCTCACACCATGCTTAACTCGCCAGTAATCATAAGCTACAGTTACATGAGAAAACTGTATGTCTTTTAGTTTGATGTTACCTAAATACTTACCCCCTTGTACTGATGTATTACAAGCGAACGCTAAGTTACGATTGTAGTCATACTGTGACTTACCACCCAAAGCACAGAACTTAGGTGTACGCATGTAGAAGTCACAAGCTTTGCGTATAGTGTGTGTACTTTTAAGTTCTTCTTGTTTGGGTGGCATGTTACATCATTCCTATGGCTGCACTAACGAATACGATAGTGATTAGTACGTATAGTATAAAGTTACCTGCACTCTTAAAAAAGGGGCGCATATAGCTCCCCCTTAGTTATGCATTGATTAACTAGGTCTAGCTCTGTGCTGAGTAAGTCAGCCCTGTGCAAGTCACCCTCCCAATGTGACTCCTCTACTGCACTCATCAACCTCTGCCGTTCTTCTGACAGAGGTGTAATGTGCTTTAGATTGTATTGATTGCTTGGTATCTGCATATATTACTCCTCTCATTTAGTGTCGGATTATCCGACGTTAATCTTGATTGATACAGTTACGGCGCATAGTCCAATTAATGCTAATCTCTCCATCAGGATATGAAGCATACGCTTTCTCTAAGGCATCCACAGTCTCAAGAACTACCTTGATCTTGTCAGCCTCAGTTAGTTTATCAACATAATCAAAGTGCAAAGGCACTACAGCAATAGCTTCTTCCCAATGGAAATACTTGTAGTAATGCTCAGTGCCGTCAGCGTGTACTGTAGGTGAAGGTGTATAACCGTGCTTGTTAGGCTTGGTAGGTGGGTCAATCTCAGTGCGACTATAGCAAGTCTCGGTCACAGTAATGATTGCATCATGAAACGAGTATGTCTGTATCTTGTACAGCTTGTCGTGATCTATCTTAGTTCCCATTGGTAGTCTCCTATAAAAGTAAATGTCCCTGCCACTTGTATAGCAGCAGGGGTAGCCAAAGTCAACAATCAACCAGCGAAGTGACGCAAGCGGCGAGGGTTAGCCACATGGCGATTAGATATCTTCTCAAGATAAATAGTACGCTTAAAGATATGTAAGGCAGTCATGGTCTTGAGGTGCTGTACACTCAAGCCACGGCTCTTAACCTTACGCTTACGGACGATACCTTTCTTACCAAGGAAGTTAAACCGAAAACCATTGGTGCGGTCATTGAGGGGCTTAGTGGCGATACATGCAAACATGAATTGTCTCCTTATAGGTTTGCTTAGTTAGTGTCGGATTGTCCGACGTTAAGTGTAGTCACCCTCGTAAGGGTCATAGTGATCAGGATCAGAAGGAACATAGGGTTCACATGAATATCTATAACGCCAAT
>Ga0208303_1000085_pt1 | contig 36922 bp, 61 predicted proteins | sample CB_VirMetaG_2_FD_184537 | JGI IMG/M metagenome (GOLD analysis project Ga0208303, IMG submission 184537) | Freshwater to marine saline gradient viral communities from Chesapeake Bay - CB_1504_2 Viral MetaG (SPAdes) (version 4) | ecosystem: Environmental > Aquatic > Marine > Coastal | place: USA... | reverse complement strand
CAGGGTTACGTTCCATCTGAGAGCGGATACTCTGCATTAGCTACCCAGAACCTACCAGCCCCAACAATCGCTGATGGTTCACAATACTTTAACACGGTAATTTATGCGGGTGATGGTAATGCTTCGGGAACAGCAAGAGAGGTAGGGTTTCGCCCTGATTTAGTTTGGATTAAATCAAGAACTGCCAGTACAGGCTCAACTTACAATCATACATTAACAGACAGCATCCGTGGAGTAAATTCACAACTTTCTTCTAATTCTACTGCGGCTGAGACGGGACTAACAAACGCATTAACATCGTTTAATGATACGGGCTTTACTGTTGCACAAAATGTTATCGTAAACTATTCAGGCGACAACTACGTCGCATGGTGTTGGAAAGCTGGTGGTGCTGCTAGTTCTAATACGGACGGTTCAATAACTACGAGTGTGTCTGCTAATACAACAAGTGGTTTTAGTATTATTTCTTACACTGGAAATGCTACAGCAGGGGCTACTTTAGGGCATGGGCTTTCGTCTGCGCCAAAGTTTATTATATGTAAGAATAGAGATAACGGTGCAAATAACTGGGGAGGTTATCACGTTTCATTAGGTGGAACCCATCGAATATTTTTAGATAACAGTAATGCAGCGCAAGATGATGATGGAAACTGGAACGACACTAATCCAACAGCAAGTGTAATTACGCTTGGCAATGGTGGAATTACCAACAGCAACACAGATGACTTTATCATGTATGCTTGGTCCGAAGTCGAAGGCTTCTCAAATTTCGGTTCCCTTAACACAACAGGTGGTACGGCTGACAACAGTTTTGTCTATACGGGCTTTAGGCCAGCACTGGTGATGATTAAGAGAACGGACAGCGCTGGTAATTGGTTTGTAGTTGATAACACCAGACCGGGGTACAACCCCAATAACGGCTTGAGTTGGAATTTAACTAATGTTGAGTTTTCTGGTGCATCCACAAACGTAGCTGATCTGCTTTCAAACGGCTTCAAGGTTCGCTTTGATGCAGGAACAGCAACATACATCTACGCAGCATTTGCAGAGCATCCATTCCAAGGCGCTGACGGTGTAACACAAGCACGGGCTAGATAACAATGATTGCTGAATCTCTTGCAGCGTTTGCCTTAGTCAAAGGTGCAGTCGATGCTGTTAAGTCGGCGGTTGATACTGCTCAAGATGTACAGGGTATTAGCTCCGGTCTTGATGCGCTGTTTCATCATCGTGACGCAGCTGCAAAAGAACTTAAAAAGAAAGAGAAACCAACTAAGCCTAAGTCAAAGTTACATAAGTTTTTTAGTAAGAAAACAAATGAAGATACAGAAGACGAACTAAGTGTCGGTGCTGTTGCTGCTATGGTCTTAGAGCAGAAAAAAATCGACCGTGATATACTTAACTTAGGTATTCGTATTGATAACAAATTTGGTGAAGGCACATGGGATGAGATTCTAGCTACTCGTGAAGCATTACTTGCAGAGCGTAAAGAAAAACGTAAAAAAGCAAAAGAAGCAGCGGCTGCACAAGCACTAGAAGATGAAGCGTTTCATGATAAGATTATTAGATGTATCATTGAGGGTGGTAAGCTTCTAGCAGTTCTTGTAGGGGCAGTGGGTGTAGCTATAGTAATCTGGATAAATCGTTGTACTGGAGGAGACTGTTAAATATGGAATTTGGAGTACGAGAGCTTATTCAATTTGGTACATTACTTGCGTCTTTAGCAGGAGCATTTGCAGTTGTTAAATCACAAGTATCTAGAATTATGGAAGATATCGCTAAGTTACAAACGTATGCAATTAAGTTAGAAAATAGACTAGAAATTATTGAAAGTGGACAAGCTGTTATTCAACATCAAGTTAAAATATTTGGAGGCATCTTATCTCCAGCAAACTTAAAAGAATTAACTACACAATTAACAGCGTTAGATACTGAAATGAAAACAACACAAAAAAATTTAGATAAACTTTATGGGATGCACAATGGCAAACATCCATCAATCGGAGCGTAAAAAAATGAACGATAAGCTTGTATTTGATGTAGCATTAGCTGCTCCAGCATTAACATTGCCATTATGGGTTTCTATTTTTGAAGAATGGTTACGATTTGGTATTACAGTAGCTACTTTAATTGTTGTTACAATTAGATTAGTCTTTGTTTTACAAGAATGGTATAATAAAAAAAATACAATTAATAAAACTGGAGATAAGTGATGTGGGCTTTAATTGAAGATAATACTATTGTACGTACTTTTAATCGTCCAAAACCTATAACTATTAATAACATTCAACATCCACGAACTATTTTTACTTTATGGAGTGAAGAAGAATTAAATACAATTGGTATTTATAGTATTACAAAAAACATCACATCTTTTGATAGTAAAACTGAAAAACAATTATCTTCTTCTAGAGTCTTTGAAAATAATACTGTTGTTGAATCTAATGTAGTTGTAGATCGTGATTTAGATGAAGTTAAACAAAGTTTAAATACAGATGTTTCTAATACATTATCTAGTTATCTTTCTCAAAGTGATTGGTATTACATTAGAAAACTAGATAAAGAAATAGCTATTCCATCTGCAATTCAAACATGGAGAAATGAACTGAGAGCTAATGCAGCTTCAATGGAAACATCTATAAGTAATGCTGCAGATGTAGCTGCAATTAAAACATTAATTAGTGAAGGCACATTATCAGTTTGGTCTAGTTATGAAGATGTTGTAGCTGCAGAAGTTGCAGCAGCAGCTAAAGCAGCTGAAGCAGAAGCAGAAGCAGCTGAAGCAGAAGAAGAAGTAATAGAGCCAGTTTAACAAATGTTTAAATTACTTCAAAATAAGATAATGTTATTTATTATTGTTATTCTTTCATTAACTTTTTGTTCATTTTCAGTTAAGGCTGATAGTGGTTTTAAAATTGGACAGACATTTGGACAGAGTGCTTTTTGTTTTTCAGAAGACGCAATTTATCTATTTGTAGAAGCAGACTCTGAAAACGCAGTTAAAGCAAGTATGACTTTTAGAGCTTTAGTTCAGTTTAATATGTGTGATCAGCTTACAGATCCAGTTAGAGTAATAATCACAAGTATTTTAATGGATTATATTGATTCGGCAGGAAATAAAATTCAAGTTGTTACAGTAGAGTTTAATGAAGATAATAAACATTTAAAAACTGATAAAATATTATATACAATAGTCTATCAAGAATTGGCTAAAGATGCACCATATGCAAAAGATCATATTTAATTGTAAGGAGTTAAGTAAAAAATGGCATCAACATATACAAGTAATATTCGATTAGAGTTACAGGCTGATGGAGAAAACCCTAATAACTGGGGTACAATTCTCAATCAAAACGTAATTGATCTAATTGACGAAGCTATAACTTCTTATACAACTGTAGCTCTTACAGGAGCTAACGTAACTCTAACAGCTATTAACGGAACTACAGATCAGTCTCGTTCACCGTTCTTAGAGTTTACAGGTGGTCTTACAGAAGATGTTAACGTAATTATTCCAGCTGTTCCTAAAAGTTATTACATTAATAATAAAGCAACGCAAGCATCAGCTGGAACTGATATTACAGTAAAGACAGCTAGTGGTGATGGAGTTAATATTCCTGTAGGTTCTAGAATTGCTGTAGTTTGTGACGGAGTATCTGTATTCAGTGCAATTAATCCGAATGCTTTTGGATTTGGTACAGCGGCTTCTGCTAATATTGGAACTGGTAATACTGATGTTCCTGATGTTTCAATTGCAGATGCTCGTTATAGTCAACTAGCAGCGGCTAATACATTTACTAATACTAACTCATTTACATCTACAACTACATTTACACAAGTCGATTCTCCAATTGTAACGCTTACAGATGCAGCTTCAGTTGCAGTTAACTTTAATACTGGAAACCATTTCTTAGTTTCTCTTGCTGGTAATAGAACACTTGAGAATCCAACTAATGGTAAAGTAGGTCAAGTTGGTCATATTTATATTGTTCAAGATGGTACTGGTAACCGTACTTTATCATATGGAGATATGTATAATTTTCCATCAGGAACTGCTCCTGTACTGACATCAGTTAGTGGCAGTGTTGATCTTCTTGTATTTAGTCAACGGGCAACATCTGTTCTAGATGCAGTTATTATTAAAGATTTTAAAGTGCCAGCATAAGGTAAAAACAGTATGTCATCAACTGACGGAACTCTACTTAAATTAAACTATCAAGCTGGCTTTCATAGGGAGACTACTCGCTATACGGAAGAAGGTAAATGGTATGATGGTGATAAGGTACGTTTTAGAGAAGGCAGACCTGAAAATCTTCGCGGATGGGCAAAAAGAGTTAATACTCCTTTTGATGGTACTGCTCGTGATCTCCGTATTTGGTCAGATAACAATACAAGACGTTTAGCTGCTTTCGGTACAGAAAAAAAGTTATATGTTTATGATGGTAATGATAACGTAGATATTACACCTATTGTTTCATCTACTACTTTTACTAGTGCATTTGCAACTCAAGCTACTTCTTTTTTAGTTAGTGTTTCATCTGCATCTCATAATAGAGTTATAGGTGATTTTGTTTTAATTAGTTCATCAACTACAATTGGTGGCAGCATTGTATTAGGTACAAGTGTCTACAATATTATTTCAGTTACTGATAATAATAACTTTACAATCTCAGCGGCAACAGCTGCATCTGCAACTCAAACAAGTGCAGGAGAAGGAACTGGTCAGTTCTTATTAGAAACAGGATCAAATATTGCAATTGCAGGTTTAGGTTTTGGAGCAGGTGTTTACAATGCAGGTGTTTCAGTAACGGGAGAACGTGCATGGAATACGGCAGCTTCAGCTTCCAATATTATCTTACAGGGAACTCAGTGGTCTTTAGATAATTGGGGTGAAGATTTAATTGTATGTCGTAGAGGCGGTCAGATTTATTATTGGGATAGAGATGCAGCGGCTATTCCAGCAAGAGCAGTTGTTGTAACTGCATCTCCTGCACAGTCTAATTCTATTCTAGTTTCTCCTAATGATCGACATGTAATCTCATTAGGTGCAACTGGTTTTGCAACTGATTACTCCCCACTTCGTGTACGTTGGTCGGATCAAGAAGACTATACTAACTGGACTCCTTCAGTTTCCTCTACAAGTGGAGAAGTTGAACTTACAGATGGTACTCGTATTATTGGAGGTGTTAGAAGTAGAAACCAAATTAATATTTGGACTGATAAATCTATGTACGGTATGACTTATGTAGGTAATCCTTTTGTTTTTCAGTTCCGTCAATTAGGAACTAACTGTGGTCTTTTAGGACAACATGCATGTGTTGACTATGATGGTCGAGCTTTCTGGATGTCAGACGATAACTTCTATTCTTTTGATGGTCAAGTTCGTAACTTACGGTCTACAGTACGTAGATATGTATTTGACAATATTAACTTTAACCAGTTAGATAAAGTATATGCTGGAGTTAATAGTGAGTTTAAAGAAATTATTTGGTTATATCCATCTAGTGAATCTATTGAATGTGACTCATATGTAATTTATAATCCAGAAGAAAATCATTGGGTTTATGGTACATGTAAGTGGACTACGTTTAAAGATCGTAATGTATATGATAATACAATTACAACTGGATCAGATAGTTATTTATATGATAATGAACCAGTTGATATTTATACAGGTGATAATGAAACAATTCCTAACTTTTGTGAGTCATCTGATTTTGACTTTGAAGAAGGTATGGATATGATATTCATTGATAAAATTATTCCTGACTTTGAATTTAATGATGGAACAATTGCCATTAAGATTACAACTAAACAATATCCTACAGGACCAGAAACAGTTAAAGGTCCATACTATATTAATGCAGGAACAAGAAAGGTAGACTTACGTGCAAGAGGACGACAGGCACGAGTACGTGTGTCAGCTGCTTCTAACAATACTTATTGGCGTTGGGGTGCAGTTCGTATTTCAGGTCAACGAGATGGTAATAGATAATGAGATATCCTGAACTATCTTATTATAAGTATATGGCTACTAAAGAGCTACAGGACTTATATATGTCAATTCAATCATGGTCAGGTCAATTGATCAATGAACTTGATACACGAGATACAGAGCAAAACTTTAAACCTGCTACACAAATTGTAACCGCTGTAACAACAACTGATATTGGTAGACCTAATGGTGGGTTTGTTGTATATATCGAGCCTACTGGTAAGTACTATGGGTGGAATGCAGTAACATCAGCATGGGATGCTTTTAATTAAAATGGATGATAAAACTACTAAACTAACTGAATATTATGATTTAATTAATAATAGTACTTACATTCAGAATATTAATTCAGGTGTAATTATAGATGAAAATAAAACATTAAGTGGATTGGCGTTTAATACAGGACAGATGTATAATAAACAACAAGATATACAGCCTTCCACTGCTAATACAGCATACGCCGATGGTACAAAAGTTCAATCTAATTATATGAATATAAAAAATGTTATTTAAAGGGAGCAAGAAGTAATGGCTGAAATGATTAATAGAGAAGCACCACTTAGCGGTCTATCTAGCTTAATGGCAATGAAAGGTCGTCAGGGTGATACTGAACTTATTCATATGACAAAGCCAGAAATTGCAGGTCTTGCATCTTTAGGTAAGATAACTATTAACCCTGATACTGGTTTACCTGAAGCTTTTAGTTTTAAGCAGTTTCTTCCTGCACTTGCAGGTTTGGCAGTTACAGGGGCAACAGGCGGTCTTATGGGTCCAGCCGCTGCAGCAGCATTACAAGGAGCATTTACAGGGTCTAGTTTTGCTCTTCCTGCTTTAGCGGCAGGTGCAACATCCGCAGCTGTTAATAAAGGAGATATGGGTGCTGTAGCTTTTGATGCTCTTCTTGCAGGGGCAGGTGGAGCATTATCAGGAGCAACTATTGGAGCAGACACAGCAGTAAAAGTAGGTGCACCAAATGTAGCAGCAACTGCAGGTACACAAGCAACAAATGCTGCAGCTGCACAAACCGTTGCTAATCAAGCAACAGCTGATGCAGTTGCACAACAAGTCGCTAAACAATCTGCTCCTGAAATACTTGGTTCTGGTGCTTCTACCGCACCTGCTTTAACAAGCGTAAAGGCAGCACCAGTTGCTCAAGTAACAGCTAAACCTGCACAAGTTGGTCTTGGTGATGTTATAGTAGAAAAAATTGGTGGTGATGCAACAAAACAAATTGGAATAGGAAGTCTAACACAGGGTGACGTTGCAAGAGCAGGATTAGGAAGTTTACCAACAGCTGGTTTAATGGCAACTGGAACGCCTACAACTGGTGGCGGCATGTTAGAGTCAATGAAAGTTGATACTCCTGAAATTGCATCACGTAAAGCCGCTGAGTCTTCTTATGGTACTCGTGCAGCTGATGAAGTAAGACAACCTGCTAAAGCTGACGGTCTTACAACTCAAGAAGTTCTTTCATCTGCTTTAGGACGTAGTGATCCTCTTACATATTTAAGCGGAAGTAGGCCTTCAAATGTTTCTTCTCCTTCTAATTTATATGGTGGACCAACAGGCGTTGTAGGTATGCCAGCTAAAGGGATGGGTCCAGTTGGTGGATATGTACCACAAGCTGCAAGTGGTGGCAGTCTACAAGACTTATATGAAGGTATGGGTGGTGATATCCAAACCTTTAAAGGACTAGTTGAAGGTGGTGAAATAGGTGCAGATGGTATGTCAGATGATGTTGAATTTGATGTTATTGATGGTGGAGAAGAAGGACCAGATAAAGCATTACTTTCTAAAGATGAATATGTAATTGATGCTCATAGTGTAGCAGCTTTAGGTAATGGTAGTACTGATGCAGGTGCAGATAGACTTGATAAATTTGTAGCGAATCTTCGTAATAAAGCTTATAATAAAGGTAAGCAACCAAAACAATTAAATGGCTTAAAGGAGTTGGCTACTTTAATGAGTTAAGGGTTATACATGATTGAGCTTGTACGTTTATCTGCTAAAGATGCAGGATATTACTGGGATGCAGTTACCCCTTTAATTATAAAATGTTTAGAAAGAACTGACGGAGAATACTCTCTTAAAGACTGTCAGTATTATATTGAAAATCAATGTTGGGATTTATGGATTGCAGTTAACTTAGATACTAAAGAAATACAGGGTGTAGCAGTTACTGAAATAGTTAAACATCCTAACTTTAATGAACTACTAATGAGAATGGTAAGCGGAAAACAATTTACTAAATTTTTACTTGAAACTGAAACACAATTCCAAGAATTTGCTAAAGAAAACAATTGTACCAGACTTATACTATATGGACGTAAAGGCTGGTTACGAGTTTTAAATAAAATTAATTGGAAAGAAGGATATACTATCATGACTAAGAACATAGAGAGAGGAGAGTAACATGTCAGGAGGAGGAAGCCCACCGCCACCAGCACAACAGCAGGTAAGTCAAACTTCAGAGTTTCCTGAAGAGCTAAAGCCATACATCACAGATATTCTAGAGAGGTCTAAAACCCGTATGGAAGCTCGTGATGCAGAAGGATATATTCCTTATCCTGCTCCAAGACTTGCTGAGTTTAGCCCTGAACAGCTAGAAGCTCAAAGCGGAATTGCAGGGATTGCTCGTAGTGGTCTTGCTTCTGATCCTACTCTTGCTTCAAGTAAAACTTATATGCAACCTGCTTTAGATGCTACACAAGCATCACTGGGTCAATTTGATACAGCTGCAGCACAACAGTATATGTCTCCTTATATGCAGTCAGTCATTGATATTCAAAAACGTGAAGCTATGCGTAGTGGTGATGTTCAACGACAAAATATTGGCACACAAGCAGTAGGTGCAGGTGGCTTTGGAGGTTCTCGTCAAGCTATTCAAGAATCTGAACAGCGTAGAAATGAAGCACAATTACTTGCTGATATTCAAGCTAAAGGACAGCAATCTGCATTTGAAACAGGTGCTGCACAATTTGAACGTCAAAAGGGACGAGAGCTTGCAGGTGGTCAACAACTTGCAGGTTTAGGTGAACAAGCCCCCAGACTTGCATTAGCTGAATTAGGTGCATTAAGTGGTGTAGGTGCTGCACAACAACAACAGGGACAACGTGGTCTTGATATTGGGTATCAACAGTTTCAAGAAGAACTTCAGTATCCTGAACGAACTCTTCAAGAGTATAGTTCAATTATTAGGGGTTTCCCACTTACGCCTAATCAATTTAGTGTAACACAGACTGCAACTCCACCGCCTAATTTAGGTACTCAACTTGCAGGACTTGCAGGTGCAGGTATTGCAGGTGCACAAGCTTTTGCTGATGGTGGTCAGATTAAACGTAAGGCTGGTGGTCTTGCTGATCTACCAACTAAACGATATGTTAAAAAGCAAGAAGCAGGAAGTGTAGGAGAAAACATCTTATTAGGAAGAAGAGGTCAGAACGCTGCTCTACAATCATATTTACAGGGTATTGAAGGGTTAAAAGCTGAATCAACTTCATTAAAAGAGCAACGTGCCGCATTACGTGAACAACAAAAAGAAGATATAGGACGTGATAAATTTCTTCAACTTGCAATGGCTGGTCTTCAAATTGCTGAAGCTGGTGGGCAGGGTAAAGGATTACTTGATGCAAGTATTCCAGCTGCTAAAACTGCATTAGGTGGTCTTGGCGAAGCTCGTACAAGAGAACGAGAACTTGAAGCTGCTAATGTTGAAGCAGGATTCCAAGATAAAATGATGGAGTTAGGTTTAACTGAAAAACAAATTAAGGCAATTAGTGAAGCTCGAACTATGGATGCTCAAGATTTAGACGTACAAACTAAGTTAATAAAAGCTCAAAATGATGGTAAAGATTACAAACTTCCATCTCAAAATGACATAGAGGTAATAGGAAATTTAGCTAGTACATTTGTTAGCGGAATTAAAGATGAAAATAAAAAAGACAAATTAGAAACACTTATAAAAGACAAAGAGATAAGTAATGAATTATCAGTTCGTGCTAAAAATTACATAGAAGTTAATAAACTATCTCCTGAAGAAGCAGTTGCAAGATCATTAAATGATATTAATGAACGGTATAATTATGAAAGTACACTAAACCCTTTCGACACTGAAATAAATCGAAAATCTTAAGGATAAGACGTATAAATGGCTGAAATGCTTCAGAAAGAAATAGGAACTATTTTAGATGAGTTAGATGCAGGATCGCTTTCTACAAGTGAACCTACAAATTCATTGTCTGAATATCAAAAATTAATTGGTAATACAGGAACTTCTCAGTCTACTGGAGCTTATAAAAGTCAAGATACTTTTACAGGTAGAGTAGGTAAAAGTTTTGATGAAGCACAGTTAAATTTCTTTGGTGGTTTAAAAGTTTATGGTGATGAGCTTGATTTAGATTTTTTAAAAGACATTGCTAATAGTGGAATTGAAACTCAAAAAGAAGACATAAGTAAATATAAACCTTCAGAAAGAAGCGCAAGTTTTACAAAAGGTATAGATGAGGTATCTGATCTATATGATGAAGAAGGTTTAGGCGGTGCCATTGAAAGAGGTGCGTTATTAGCTAAAGATATGGTTGCAACTGCTATTGGTAGTTTTGGATTAACTGGTGCAGCTGTTTTAGCTGGTGCTGCAGCTGCTCCTATTACTGGAGGGGCTAGTTTACTTGTAGCTCCTTTTTTAGTGGGCGCTGCTCAAGGCACTGGTGGAGTTTATGAAGAAGCTAAAAAATTAGGAGCTTCTGAAAAAGATTCTAGAGAGTATGCTATTGCTGGTGGTGCTGTTATAGGTGCTTTAGATCGTATTGGTGCAGCTTCTGTACTTAGCGGTTTAGTTAAAAACTTTGGTAAGGATCAAGTTAAAAAGGTTTTAGCTAAAGATGTAGGAGAAGAAGCAGCTGAAACAGCATTAGGTCAAGCGTTAAAGATAGGCCAGACTACAGCTAAAGGGGCAGCTAAAGGCGGTGTTTCTGAAGGCATTACTGAAGGTTTTCAAGAACAAACCCAAATCTCATTTGCAGGAATGTCTGCAGATGAAGGACTTTTTCCTTATAAAACAGATGAAAATATTAATCGTTTATTAGATGCAGCTGCTTTAGGTATTGCAGGTGGTGCACCTATTCGTGGAGTAACTGAAAACTTTGCTCCTAAAGAACGATATGTTCCTATGAAATTAGCAGAAGAAATAAAAAAAGAAAATGAAAAATTATTAAATTCAGTAAACGATGCAGATACAGAAATAAGTAAACGTGCATCAGACACTGATACTTTTCAAGAAGGTTTTATAGGTGCTGCTCGTAAGTTAGTTGCTAAATCTACATCACCTTTAATTAATCTTGCTGAACGATCTGATTTAGGTTCTAAACTTAAAAATGCATTTGATACACAACCAGATGTAAAAGCAGAGACAACTGCAAAATTTATTAATAAGTATAATAATATACTAAAAGAAAATGATTTAGTTCGATCTGTAAAACTTCCTTTTCAGTCTCCTGTTTCTAAAAAAGATAATAAAGAATTATCTAAAGCTTTAGCCAACGAATCTACTTATACTTCTCCAGATGTTAGAATTGATAAAGCTGCAAAACAGATTCGAAATCTTTTAGGAGAGATTGATGAAGAAGGTATTACACTTACTGAACAATCTTTAAATGATGCTATTGTAAATAATAAGCAAACATTAAATGAAATTTCTGAAGCTGTTCAAAAGGGAGCGCTTACTGAAGAACAAGCTAATGGAACTTACTACTCTGCCTTTAATAGTGTAAAAGAAAATTTTAATGAAACTTTAAAAGGATTGGGAGAACCTACTCCTGAGAATGTTCAAACAGCTTTAGCTGAAGTACAATCTAAAAATCCACAGTATAAAATTTTACAAAATGCTGAACTTAAAAAAACAAAGTATACTGGTCTATTTCAAGAATTACTAGATCAAGGTATTGATATTAATTTTGAAGCTGATTATCTTCCTGTATCTTATAAATTATCTACTAAAGCTCAACGAAAATTAGCAAAAGAAGTTTTAATTAAAGCAGGAATGAAACCTTCTAGTATTGATAGATTTATTGAGAATCTTAAAGATACAGACTATCAAAGTCAACCAATGGTTAAAGATTTATCTTGGGAATATGATTCTGAAGGACGTAAAACTGTAGCTAAAAAAGAATCGTTTGAAGAAAGTAGAACACTTCCTAAAAACGCTAGAGATGCTTTATTTGATGCAGGATTAGTAGAAGACAATGCGTCGGCGGTTCTTACAAGTCATTTTTTAAATGTAGGAAATCGTATTGGTAATCAAAAGATTACAGATGCAGTTAATAAATTATTTACTGAAAGTCCAGAGTCTGTTACTAAAGGTGAATTTGAAAGAATAAAAGACCTTCATAAAGCTATAAATGGTAAATGGCAAATTCAAGATGAATCGTTAAGAAAAATTAGTAATTTTGCTAGAGCTGCGGGTTACATTTCAACAATGGCTTTATCAGCTTTTACTGCATTATCAGAACCTTTTATTATTTTTTCAAGTATTTCTCCTAAACACGTTCTTCCTTTAACAGTTAAAACATTAGGAATTGGATTTAGAAGAGCCTTACGTAGTATCCTACCTAAAATATCTAAAACTGAAATGGAAAAGAATTTTGAAAATATTCTTCAGGGTTTAGATGGTAGTTTAGCTGAACGATTTAATGAAATTGAAGGATTTACAACTTCTAAAAAAATTACAAATACATTTTTTAAACTAACACTCCTCACTGAAGTAACTCAGTTAAGCAGATACATGGCTTACTCTGCTATGCGTAAGAATTTACTTGATGATGCAATTCGTGCACAGGCTGATAACTCTTTAAGTAAACCAACTGTTGATGGCAATAAAGCTGCGTCAAGACTTCAAAAGATTTATGGTATTGCTAATCCTAAAACAAATAAAACACTTACAGAATGGATTGAATCAAATGGAAAAGATAATCCTACATTAATTAATAGAGCTTTATCTAAAGCTGTTGATGACAATATTATGGCTCCTAATACTGTTAATAAACCACTACTTATGAGTGATCCTAATTACGCTTTAATATTTCAATTAAAAGCATTTTTAACAGTGTTTGGAAATACTGTAGGTTTTCGTATTTGGAGAGATATTACAACTCCAATGTATGGCGGTAAAGCTGGTGGTCTTCCTAAAAATCCTGAAGCTGCTGTAAAAGCTGCTTTATCATTAGCAATGATTATGACAGTTGCAGCTGCGGCTCAAGCAATAAAAGATGAAATTCGTTACGGCGATGAAGACTCTTCTTTTGATGATAAAGAAGGTGGAGCTATGCTGCTTCATCTATTAATGAATACTGGTATTTTTGGAGCAGGAACATTTCTTAAAGATATGATAGATGCGTCGGAATACGGCTCTAGTCCTTTATCTGTTCTATTGGGTCCAATACCTTCTAAAATAGCTGATTTAATTAGCGGTTTATCTAGTAGTAATCCACGAACAGTTGCTAGAAGCATTACGTCTATTGTTCCTTTGTTAGGTAATATTCCTATTGCTAATAGTCTTAGAGGAGACATTGTAGATGGTCTTGAAGATACTTTAGTAGATGTAGGTTATGAAAGAAAAAGGTAAATAAATGTTATCACTTTTAGGTTCACTCTTAGGCTTCGGTACATCCTTCCTTCCTTCTGTGATGTCTTTCTTCCAAGATCGTGCAGATAAATCTCATGAACTAAAGGTTATGGAGATACAGATTAAATCGCAATCTGAAGCCCATGTGCAGCGATTAGAAGAAATCAATACCAAAGCTGACGTAGACCAGATGAAAGCCATGTACAAGCACGACAGCAGCCTACAGGAGCATTCTGCATCATGGACATCGACACTATCTGCAACTGTACGTCCAGTTATTACATATGCTTTCTTTGGTCTATTCTGTTTTGTTGAGGTAAGTGCTTATGTTGCACTAACAGCTAAAGGAGTAGCTGCCCCTGATGCAGTAGCATTAGTTTGGTCAGAAGATACTCAAGCACTATTTGCTGCAGTAATTTCATTTTGGTTTGGAAATAGAATGGTATCAAAGTGGAACAAGAAGTAAAAAAAGCTATTGAGTTAGCTGTTCCAATTATAAAACACTTTGAAGGCTGTCATCTATATGCTTATCTTTGTCCTGCTAACGTAGCAACGATAGCTTACGGAGCTACGAGATATCCTGATGGTAAGCGTGTAACAATAGACGATCCTGATGTAACGCAACAGGAAGCTGAAGATATCTTAGAACACGATCTACAGAAGTTTGCTTATGGTGTACTACGTTTAATCAATAAAGTTAAACTTGAACCACATGAACATGCGGCTCTGATATCTTTCTCATATAATTTAGGATTAGGGAACCTTCAAAATTCCACACTTAGAATGAAGTTAAATAGAAATGAAAGACTAGCAGCTGCTAATGAACTGCCTAAGTGGGTCCGTGCAGGTGGACGTAAATTAAGAGGATTAGTACTAAGAAGAGAAGCAGAGAGAGAATTATTTTTATCCTAATTTATTTTTCTATGTCTTCAGTAATATCTGGTTCTTCTGTAAGTGACTCTTCTAGAATATATTCAATTTCTTCTTTTTCTTCAAGAGTAGGTAGACTGTAGTTCCATTTACAATTAGCAACTAAATCAATTACTTTTTGTTCACCTAATATTTCTAAACACCTGATAATTTCTCTCTCTAAAGTTTCAGGAGATTGCTCAACATTATCAGGATTAGCACCTCTAATTCTTCCTAACATCTCCAATGCTTTAATAGCAGTCTGTCCATGATTATTGGACTTCGCTGTCATGTATTGCTTTTCAAGTTCTGTGACAACATCAATATTAGTAGATAGTTCTCCAGTTATTTCTAGAATACGTTCTTGTATTTCACTTCGTTGAAGTAATCTAGAAGCTTGATTAGCAGCTGATTTATTACTGTATCCTGCTTGTTTAGCTGACTCAGTTCCATTACGGCTTAGTGCATAATGTTGACAGAAGATTTCATACTTTTCACTTACAGACATAGGTCTTCTACATAATCAAGTTCATTAGCTTTTAATGAAGTTCTAAAGACTTCCGATGCTAATGTATTACTGCCATTAAATATAATGTTAAAATCAATGTCTTCTCTTCCAAACAATTTCTCACAGTCTTGAGCCATTGCTAAGAGTTCTCCGGTTGTCCAGAACTTTTCACCATTCGTTTCAACCTGCATATACTTCGACTGACCTGTATCAAGAAGCTCTTTCTTATCGTCGTCAGACGGCTCTCTGACGGAGCAATCAAATCCAAACATCTGAAAAGTTCTAAACCCCAATACATGAAACATTCCTAAAGTTCTCATTGCTGCACAAGTTCCACCAGTTACTAAAACTGCATCATTAGCAATGTTACAATCATCATGTGTCTTTAGCTCTTTAGCATCTTTATCTCGTATAGCTTCACTGTAAGCATGCCATACTTTAATATTAGCTTTTTTATCTAAGAGGTATTGAGTAACAGAAGGATCAGTCATACTAGCGACTAAGAATAGTGTATCTTTACGTATCTTTTTAAACAAATCTTTTCTTACTACACCGTGAGTTGATAGTCCATCAATAGGTCTTGGATCAAGAATAATACAGAAGTGAGGATAAATTTTATGCTTCAAGAGTTTAGGGTAAGCATGTTTAACACATGCAATTCGATAACCAATCTTATCAGCTTTTAAATTATCAATTGTATTTTTTAATGATTCATAATCAATGTCTCCACCTGAAACAATAATTAATTGATCATCTGTAATACGGCAACGCTTAATCCAACGATCATCTTTGAGAAGCTTTAAATTCTCATTTACATTATTAATTATGTAGTCATCAGGCATACAGTCTTTTGGATTCACTACAATAGGAATGCGAGAGAACTCTTCAGGAAGGGCTGGAAGATTATCATCTTTAAGGACTACAGCTAGATGCGTTACACCACCATCTCTAACACCGTCTTGAGAAGGGAGAACTTTAATCCTCCACTTTTTACCATCGTCATTAATTTGTTTTGTAATATCTGTAATTACAAAGTTAGTACCACAACCGTCATCATCAGGTTTCTTACCCTGAATATCTTCTGAAAAGAAATCATCAAAGACTACAACATCAGCTGATGTGTTTAACCAATCACTTTTAGTCGTCTCATATGAATGTCCACCATCAATATAAATTAAATCTGCTGAGGGAGACAAAGCAGGTACAGTTTTATTAGTGTCACCTTTATGAAGGGTGAAGTTAAATGTCTTACCATCTTCTGCTACTTTAGCTTGATACTCTTTAAGTCTATTACCTACAGCTTCAACTGTGTTATGTGCTTTAGTATTAAGTTCTCTCTTGTCACTCTCTTCTGTAGCTTCTTCAAAAAGATCAAAGCCAGTATAAGTAAATTCTTTATTGCCCGTAGAGAAGCTTGCTTCAGCCATCTGAATAGCTCTACCACCGTTCCATGTTCCAGTTTCTACAACTGACTTAGCTTCGTAATGCTTAACAATTTTAAGCAGCTGACCGTATCGTTTAGGTCCATTTATATCAGGAGCTACAGCATTAACATCTGAGATTAAGTTTTTCTTATTACCTTTAAAATGAATCATCCATTGTGATAGAGGAGACACTCCAAATGCGTCTAAGTCTTTTACATCAGGCGTAAGATTGTGTACGTTAGTTCCATGTGCTTTATAGATATTAAGTAGACGTTCAAAGATAAAGCCATCATGCCATTCACGATAGCTGAGTACTTCTCCACTCATATAAGCCCCACGCAAATCTGCAATAAATCTAAGAGCATTTTCTCTGTTTAAGTTAAACCCAACAAAAGAAGTTTCACTGTAATCAGTGGCAGTACGTCCTAAATGAACAAGCGATACTTTATCATTAAGATAAGGTTTAATATCTTTAGCACTAAAAGGTTTAGTGGTAACGGTATCCGCATCAATCCAAACCATCCAACCAGCTTCAATAGATTCTTCAGCCATGTCGAATGCTTGTTCGGATAGTGCGAATACCTTATGGCACCACTTTATAGCATCTAGTCTCCAGTTGTAGGAACCGGACATGTTGCCATCATGTTTTTTAAAAGTTTCTCGATAGTCTAAAAGGTCTTCAAGTTCATTTAGATTACGAAAATGTATCCTGTCACTAACAACTGGATTATACTTATTAATGTCAAAATCGTGATAAAAACAGACCAGACGCAAGTCTTCAGCCCAAAATTTATGGACTGCTTCAAGCATTTGTTTACCATATTTATTGTATCCTTCTTCGTTTAATGATGTTACAAATGTGATCTGATTTTTCATAATGTTTTCATTGCCTCTTCTTGAGTTAATTTAAATTGATACGCTTTCCACTCATGCGTATATGTAGCATCAATAGGTCGAGAAGGTTTCCAATCTGAAAATTGAGGTCCACCAGTAGTAAAGTGAACATTCTTTGCGTTGATATAATCAGGAGACCAGTCATCAAGCCAGTTCCACTCTTCACCAATCTTTCCAATTTGTTCATACTCTAGCCATCCAAAAGCATGTAACCAGCTTCCAGTTTTAACTGATACGTCATCTACTGTGATAAGTTTATTAGCATCATGACTGCAATTAAACACCATGAAACTAGACCAGTTTTTTCTATTATAGCTTTCTTGAATTTGTCCATCCATCTTTCTTACAGCTTTAGGATTGTAATTATGAGAGACAGTCCAGACAGCTGAGTCATCTTTGCATATCGTGTCAAAAAGTTCCCATATATCAGAACGCAACATCATGTCACAATCCATAAATAGTGCCAACCCTTCGTATTGATTAAGGGCTGGCACCAAGAAACGAGTAAATGAAAATTCAGTTGAGAAAGGTTTGTTGTCAAAGCAATCGTACTTCTGATCCCCCACATTATAATGACTACGTTTAAATAAACCTGCTCTTCGTAAAGCTTCTTGCTTTAGAGGAACAATGTTAATTGGTTTACTTGCATGTTTTTTAATTGAAGCTACAGCTACTTGAAAGGCTGAATCTTCTTTAACATCATAACCAATATAAATTGTAGGAGGTTTAGAGTACATACTTAGACAGCTTCCCGTTCTTCTTTAGTATTGTCAAGTTTATTGGAAGCGGTATAATAATCTTCAATCCCTTTACGGGTTTCTTGTAGTTGTTTAATCTGATTATCAATCACTTTAAGTGACTGCTCTTTTTGTTTTTCTTGCCAATCCTTCATAGTTGAATCAGATACAACGTAGACAGATGGACGAGTTATATAAGAATTAAAAACATCATCTAGATAGTGTTTCGTAAACATAATTTTCTCCTTAATTAAAAGCAAGTTAAAATGTAGACCCTTTATGGCATCTACTTCCATCTTGGATTATATACTATATTGCACTGCGAAGTCAAGCTATTTCTTTTAATATAGTTTCATAACTTACAGGCCAGTATTTTTTAATAATCTTAGCTATCATCTTAGCAATCTCTCTTGTCTCCTGTTGTGTGTCAGGCTTTAAACGTAGTTTCAACATATCTAAGAAGGCTCCTAACGTACCACTCCAGTACCACTCAGTATAAACTGATTGTGGTAAGACCATACGTGCTTGTTCAGGACACACACCATCAGCAAGCATGTTCGTGTAACATTGATAGGCATACTGATAAGCTGGATTAAGAGAATACTCTACTGTATCAGAACTGCTTCCCTGTTTCTTATCTTCTGCACGTTGACGTAACGGAGAAGGATTATAAAATTCTGGTGGACTATCTACATAACGTCTACTTATTTCATTCCACGGCATAAACTTATGCTTAACTAACTGACGAGCTACAAAGATAGGAGCTTTAACACGTACAGTTAAGAAGGCATGATTGAACGGTGATGTGTGATCGTGATCTGAAAGATACTTGATTAGTTTTTTATCTTTATCAGCTAATTGGTTGTCTGAAATAAAATCACTTTCTTTATCAAAGGAAACTCGCGCTGCGTTAACAACGCTTAGATCACTTCCGCAATGCTGTATGTAATCAACTTTCATTTAAAATGAACCTTTCTATTAGATCGCGTGTACCTTTACAATAATAGTGTTTTCTGTTCCAGTTACGTCTGTTTACTAGATTAGCCCAGCGTTGTGTTGTATATCTATAATCATAGGCTTTATACTCTTTTGTTGGATGTTGTATGTAAAGCGCATAATTCTTATGTTCGTACTCTAACCCATATTCATCCAGAATTTGCATTGCTTCATCTGATGTTTCAATATACTTCTTATTTTTAAAGTTACTCATATGTATAATCTTTATGTGGAATGCCATAGTATTCAATCATAACTCGTGCAGCTTCTTCTAGTTCATCAGAGTTTTCCATATGATCTCTTTCATCTGTACTAAGAGTGTATAATAGTCTTTTCATTGATTTAACAATAATTGACTCTTCATAATCTTCAAATGTTATTTCTTGTTCATTAAACATATTTATTTCCAATTTGGTCCTTCTATCCATGCTGTTGTTGAATATCTTTGTCCACTTATAACTCTAGAAGCTTCGTGTGTAATAAAAGATGGGAAGATTACTGCACATCCTTTTCGTAACTTCAAAGGAATCGGATCAGTATCTAAAGGATATAGAATAAACTCTCCACCTTCATATTCTTCAGGTTCTGTTAGCCACACCATAGCTGTTATCTTTCTTTGAGTATTTCGATTTGACGGTGGAAGAACATCTATATGTGTAACATAAAAGTCACCTGCTTCATATTTTAAAGCTTGAATGGACTCTACTTGTTTAATATCAAAATTCCATTTACATAATTCATTCATGTGTTTAGCTGCATGAAAGTATATGGTTGATAATAAAGTATCAGTAGGAAGGAAGCAGAGTTGAGTTGACCGTACATTTTCTTGTAATTCAGATTGATTATTACTAAGTACAGTTGCTCTTCGCTGCTCCTTCTCTACCGAAAATAAATGACTTTCTAGACTGTTAATAATATCATTACATTGATCGTCTTGTAAAAATTTATCAACTGTTATAAAAGGCATTTTAATCATAATTTATATCTCACATACACCAGCAGTACAAGCTAATTCTTGTGACGACGTAGTATTGTCATCGAACTCTTCATACTTGCTGTAGTCAATGTCTGGCATCATAGCCGCTAGTTCAGCGTACTTATCCTTATCAATCTCTTCGTAAGGAGCTTGAACATAACTGTGGGAATCGTCTTCTTTAGGTAAGAAAGCAATACCACATACTTCATCCCAATTTTTAAATACCCACTGACCTACATCCATCCACTCGTCTTCTCCAACGTAGATTGTAACTGATGGGTTGTGATCAGTCCAGTGTGTCCGATATTTAAGCCATAGATCAAGATGATCAAGAGCAGAGATATCATGACGGGACATTGCCCCTTTATCTGAAGCAATAGGAAAAGAGAACACATAGTTCTGTTTGTTATAGACATCGATCTCATAAGGCATGCCGCTATCGATCATCCATTTAGCTAGTGGATCAGTAACGTCAGCACGAACACGTCTGATGTAGTGATGAGCATAACGTGGATGAATACCACTACCGCTGTTAACTAACTGAGAAACAGTACCAGAAGGTTTAACAGTTGTGATGGCAGCTGAAGGGGGAATGCCTAAAGCTAAAGCAATATCTTCGTTTACCTCCCTACAGAATGACCGTAGTTCACTAAGAAAAGAAGGATCAGGATCATACGTTAGTTTGTTATCGTAAATGCCTGTAAGAGATACGCCCAATAGACGTTCTTCTTCACTGTTGTCTTTCCATTTCTTAGACAAGTATTTAAAATCAGTTAGTGCAGATTGGAACGTACCGATGATAGCTGCAATACGTACCTTCTCTTTGATAGTCTTCTTAGTGTCATGCGGTCTAACTACAACCTCACTAAGGTTACAGAACTGCTTAGAGCGTAATGAAATCTCTCCACATGGGTTAGTACCAAAGTCGTAATCTGTCTTCCTGTTGATCTCAGCCGCTTTGTTTACAGCTGCTTCTCTATTGAAGATGCCACGTTCACCACTCTTAGATTCATACAATGAAGTCCACTCACGAAGGAATGTTCCCATGTCTGGTTTACTAGTAAAAGCAATTGAGTTATTAGCATAACTACGATTTACATTTTCATTAAACCAACTGCCCATCTTAGCATGACGCATCCTGTCATCACTTAGATTAGACAGTGAGATCATAGCTGATCGACGTACACCGCCTACAACTACAGCGGCTGCAACAGCACACATAACATCGTGACACTCTAAGCTTGAAAGCTTACGTCCAGCTGCCTTATAAAAAGTAGAGGTAACAAAACGAAACAGGTTATCTAATGGGTCAGGTCCACTAGCACGTCCACCAAATGTCTTTAGACGGCTACCAGCTGGTCTGATCTTACTTAAATCCCATGTAGGATGTTCACCTGCATACAGTCTAGCTATCAATTGACGTAGACCTTTAGCCCACCCTTCCTTACTGTCAGCAACTACAATAGTTTCTTCAGTACGTTGAATGGTAGGAACTTCAGGCATCTTCTCAACTGCATTACGCTCAACGCTAAAGCCTACACCAGTACCACACATTAAGATCATAAGTGCTTCATCGAAACATTTAGGATCGTCAACAGATAGATAGCTACAGTTATATGCAGCAATGTGATTACGATCTAAAGCTTCTCCTGCCGCCATCATGGTACGCATGGAGGGCATAACTTCTTTATCTTCAATAGCCTTCTTAACATAAGGCATCTGACATAGCAGCGGGAACTTATCAGTCATATAATCCCACCAACGATCAACAGTGTCCTGATATGTCTCTCGACGTGATGCTTCAGGAATAAAACGAGCGTATCTAGATATGTGAATAAAGTCTTCGTAGTTGGTTGTCATAGTATCTCCTTTAATTATACTAAGATTGAAAGATCGGGTTCTTTATAGTTTTTCCCTTTTAAAACTTTGCCTTCTTTATTGTAGATCGGATTACCTTCATCATCTAGCTTAGACATGTTACTGTCATGCACTCTATTAAATGCAGCATCAAATACATGAGTAGGTAAATCTTTAAGAGCTACGATAGTTCCACTTAATACATATTGTAGATCACATAACTCTTTAAGTAAATGCCCCCAGTGATCGGCTGAAGGTCTTTTATGAAATATTAATTCAGTTGAGATCGCATCTATTGCTTGCACAACTTCTTGTGTCTCTTCTTCAATTAGTTTAGCTCTTAAATTTAAAAGAGAGACACGCGCTTGACTATTGATATCAAGTTTAAAAGATTTATGAAACTCTTCAACTTTCTCTTCTCGTGTTCTACTTCTCATCATTACTTCCTGTTTCCTTCCAAGCTAAAAATATAAGACAACAGATAGCATGTATCAATGGATGCTTACCTGTGTCAGGGTCTTCTGTCTGTCCACTACGCCACTCATCAATGTGTCGCATGAGTGCATCGTAGTATCTGTCCCAATCATCACACTTCTTCCAATTATCTCCACCGTACTTAGTAGCTCCAAAATCTAATACAGAAGCTACATCACGAATAACAGATAAAGGTAGAAATCTCCAGCGTACTTTATCTGCATCTGATTTAGTAAACTTTACGTCATCTGATAAACTCATATTATACACCCTTTCTAGCTATGCGTCAATAATGCATTGATCCTTTTTCGGATAAACTTAACTTCTTTAGTTTCAATTATCTTGTAAGCAAATGATCTTGTATAAGATGGATCGACACCAGCTAAATCACATACAGTCTCGAAGTCTTTAGATGTAACTCCTATGCTTGCTGTAAACCATGCTTTGGCTGATCGTCTATCTAATTCAGATTGTTCCGGCTCTCCCTGATAGTATGGTTTAGTTGCATCTAATACTGCTTGTAAGATTACAGCTAGAAACAATACTTTTTCTGGAGAAGATGATTCAGCACTTGAAGAAACAAAGTCATCAAGTATTAAGGATATATTTGTGTCTGTCATTTTCTAAACCATTCTTTCGGTAAGCCATCTGCAAGCTTACAGTATTTGTATTCATGTTTTATACACCAGTCAGCATACGTTGATTTCGATCCCTTATATAGTTTTGCATTTGGATTGTCGAATATAAATCTAATGTCTACTTCAGGATATGTTTTTTTAATACGTAAATGTTTAGCTCTATCAGAAGAGACAAACCTGCCTTTAACTTCAATATAGAAACCGTATTCTTCTAATTGAAAGTCAGGCAGGTAAGTCTTCTCTACGATGTAAGAAAAAGTATGTGGTTCGTATAAGTATTCAATCTTACGCTTCTCTAAAAGATTAGCGCACTTAACTTCTGAACCACTCCGGTACTTGTTCGTACTCTTCTTATTCTTTTTTCTTTTAGCCATTATGCGACTAATAAATTAATATCTTTTAATTGATCAATACGAACTGAGTAAGTGTCAGACTTGTACGTAAACTTATTAGGAGAAGATGGATCGGAATCTCCTTTCTTAAAGAATCTTGCAAGATCAAAGAACTCTTGCTTTGGTAGATAACCCAATACCCACCCTTTAGTTAAGTCTCTCGTAATCCTTACAAAGACATAGTTATCACATTTCTGCTTAGTATTGTGTCCACTGACGCTACAATCGTAATGGGGCAATGGCACTGCAGAAGTTGATTTAGTTTTAACATCCATTGTTTGACCAGTAGATTTAACTGTGAAATCAAAATCATAATTAAACTCGCCTTTCACTTTAGATTTACCTACAACATCTCTAATTACTTCTTCACCTACGCAGCCAGTTAAGATACCAGCCCCTTTAGTGATAGAGTTTTTAAGTGTCGATGGCATTTCAGATGCCCGTTTTCTTGCACGGTCAATAGCTTTTACTGCAATATCAACTTCAATCATGTTATTTCCTGTACGTTAGGTGTTTTATAAACTTTAGTAAAATATCTCGAACCTTTTGAATACTTAAAAGTACGCAGTCCTTTCCCATCATTACTATCACTCCAACAAGAATGCTTATAAGAACACCAAACACAACTAATGGGGAGAACACGATTGCCGCTAACACCATCAGGCTCATCAGAATAGCAACGAGCAGGTGGAGATTTTGCATCTACTAATCCTTTCAATTCTTTAATTCGATCTGTGGCATTGATCATATCCATGCTATCAATGTGAAGTAAATGTAAGTCAGCATTTTCTTTATTTAAAACTAGAAAGGCTCCAGCATCTTCACCCTGTCCTTCAGTGTATGCTGATAACTGTGCGATATATCCAAAAGGATCATTACCATTTGTTATTGAGTTATCTTTAAACTTTCTAAATCCAAATGAACTAGCAGATTTAATATCTGTAATTACATTATCAATCCTACAATCTTGATGACCTACGACACCTTCAATTGTAACTGTCTTTTGTTCATCAGTGATAGTATGTCCAGCTAATTTAATTAATAACAAAAGAAGTTCTTCAACAAGATCACCATACATAAACTTTAGACGATCCTGTCCAGTAAGAGGCTTCTTATCATAGTTCTGTAAGCCGTACCATACTTTTCTATTAGGTGTACCAATCTGTGATAGCCGTAATCCTTCAGCACCACTACGTACTTCTTCAATACGATTCTTAACTAAGTCTGATACACGAGTACCAAAATCTTTTATTAAATCATCCGGCAGAGTAACTTGATCTTCAAAGACTTTATAAATATCTTCAATGAGAGTATCTATATTTTTTTTCTTTTTAGCCATAGTTTTTCCTCTCGTGAGTTCCCTTAGATACTAAAAGAGGAGCAGGTAAAGGAGTACAAAACCCTGCTCCTCTCTCTTAGTAATGACTGCTAATAGTTAACCAGCCGCAGTCATTGGTAGATCATCGAAGTCATCCATGTCATCGACATCACCTCCTGTAGAACTCTCTACTACATCGAAGTCTTCTCCATCACCATACGAGATATGTTTCAATACCTGTACAGCTTTCAAGTCCATTGCTACCCCACTCTTACCTGCATACTCCCAATCACGGGTAGTATACTTAACAGCAACTTCAGAACCGTTACCAATAAGTTGACTAAATGGACGCTTCATGCCGTCAACAACTTTAGGTGCATCAAACTGAGTACCGTCACGTTTATCAACTTTCTGTGTGATCTTAATAAAGTCTCCACGATCATCACCGATATTTTTAATCTTATCAGCTACACCGTCAGCCTTCAAAATCTTTTTAGCTTTAGCGTCTAGATTACAAACGTCAATACACCAAACAGGTTCAAACTTAGTGTTAGGTTGAACTACTGAAGCCCAATGGGCTGTACCATTAATAATGCTCATGATATTAAAAACCTTTCTATATATGTTATAAATTAAGCTGCGATATTAAGTTGTGGTTCACTGACAAGACGGTAACGTGTATACATTACACCTTCAGGAGTACGCGCTCGTACCGTGTCAATAACATAACCTTTCTTACGAAGATCAGAAATTGTAGCTGTAAGATTCTCTGCAAGATTCCGTTCAATTGCCGTCTTACGTGTAACACGGTTTCGTTTACGTAGTGCAGCTAAAACTCGTTGTGAGCTTGTTAATTTAGTTTTCATAAATAAGAAGTCCTTTCTTATATTGTTATTGTAGAACACAATGTTCTTTTCCATAGTGTGTAGTATATAGATATTATAATTGAAGTCAATACTTTTTTTTCATAATCTCCTTTTTTATTTAATGTGTCTCACACCAGTTGTTACCGATCTTATAATCGCTGTCCAATGGACAACGTAACTCAAGATCAATCTCAACATCTTTAATTGCTTTGTTAGTATGCATAGCAAAATCTTCGGCACAGTCTTTATGAACATCGAATTGATATTCATCATGAATTGACGCTACAAGTTTCGCATCAAGTTTGTGTTTGTGTATTCGTTTAATGATCTCAATAAGCCAATACTTACAAACGATAGCTCCCATACCCTGTAACAAAGTATTTAAAGCACTATGTTGACTACGTATGTTTAGTAGTCTCCCATCAACAGCTTTGATCATACCGTCAGCTGATGCTTTATCAATCTTCTTACGAAGTCTACGTAGAGCAGGTACGGCATCAAGATAATCGTTAATCATCTTCTGACCAGCTGACTTACCCTTACCTACAATCTTACCCATCTTAGCTGGACCTGCACCATAAATTAAAGCATAGATGAATGTCTTAGCTTGATCACGGGTCTCAAGTCCAGCCATCTTTTGATTAGCTGTATGTATGTCACCTTCTAGTAGTTCTTTAGTGAACTGAGTGTCATTCATGTAATGAGCAAGACATCGTAGTTCAAGACCGCTTGCATCGCACCCTACAAGAACACGATCATCAGATCGAACTGTAAACAACTCTCTACACTCCTTACCGTATGGACTGTAACTAGCAGGGGTCTGAGCGACGTTAGGAGACATGTGTGTCATCCTGTTTGTGTTAGCACCCAATGTAATTACCCTACCGTGAATACAGCCGCTATCGTAGCTGTAAGCTTTTAACCAATTATCAAGCTGGGCAATTCGTTTCTGTAACATAAGGTAACGATAGATCATCTGAGCTTCAGGTAAATTAACTTTCTCAAGAACAGATTCATCTACAATAATGCTACCCTTCTCAGTAAACTTAGTTGGCTTCCAACCCTTACGTATAAGTTGTTTAGCTATTTGTTGTCTGCTTCCCAGATTAAAATCATTAAACTTAATTAAACTAAAGTGACCACAAACATATTCTTGCATGTCACCAAGAAGTTTTAGATTACGTTTAGATAACTTACCATCTTTATTATAGACAGGTGTTACTTCTTTTAAGCACACTGCCATAGGACGCATAGTCTTATGAACTTCTTGCTCAACTTCTATCATTAATTCTGTGAGTTGTGATTTAAATATATTAGCTTCGCTAAATTTAAAAGCAAATCCATTTGATTGTTGTTCATTCACAATGTACCGAATGGTATGCTCCATACGAATTGAATTAGAAGTATAATTAGCTAACTTTTTAAATAAGTGTTTATAAACTTTATCGCAAAGATCAACATCTTGAATACAATAATCTAACATTTCTTGAGAGAAGTAATCAAAGATTTTAAAGTCAAGTTTATTATCATCAATACGTTCACCCCATGATTTAAGAGAGTGACCACCTTCACGATCAGGTTTATCTATTTGAGATAGTATCAAAGTATCAGTAACTTGTTTAGGACTTATTGATGTTCCCATAAGTCTATTAAGAACAGGAGCATCAAAGCTTAGAAAGTTATGTCCAATCCAATGATCAACATCTTTAGCAAACTCTTTAAAATCATTTAGTGATTCATTAAAGAATGACCATCGTGTACCAGTGTCTATGTCCTTACATACGATGCAGTGTATTACTTTCGCATCAAGAGCATCAGTCTCGATATCGCAAACCACTTTCATAGCTGACTCCTCTTTTTAATAGTAACAACTTAGTAAGTTCGCAGAACTTCCTTACTAAGTATGTTACCTATTATATATACTTAGAAGGGTGCTTTGTTATCGTCACCATAGAGTTCAGCATACTCGTTTTCAATATTGAAGTCAACGTCGATCTGTCCATCAACTTCTGTAAGCCTACCTGTTTCCTTATCGAACTGTAAGGCACAAGCAATACCGTTATCACCAGCATAGCGGTTCTTTAGAACTCTTACTCGTGTAGTATTAGCTTCGATAGGATCGTCTGCTTGTTGATCTCGTTCCAATGCAATCACTGCATCACTTAGTTGTGCAATGGCTTGTGAGCCACGTAGATGTCCCAAAGAAATCTCCTTACCGTCTTCTGCACCTTTATCAGAAGAAGTTCTGCGTAGATGTGAAACGAGAAGCAGAGCGCAATTGGTTTCCTCTACAAGGGACCGTAGTTTAGTCATTAGAATATCAATTGATCTACGTTCATCACCGTTCTCTTGACCACTAACTAAAATAGATAAGTGATCTAAGAAAATCCATTTACAATCCATAGCTTTGATCATGTAACGAACACGCTGAAGGATTTCATCATTACTGATAGAACCAAAGTGATCGAAGGCAAAGAACCTACGAGTACCGATAGTCTTAGCTTCAAAGTTTTGAAGGGCTTCTCTATCATACTTCTCTCGTACTTCTTTAAGATACAGACGGTCATTAGCAGGGACTGACATAATATGGAAGCAGGTCTGCTTAACACTCTCTTCAAGAGCAAGCACACCAATGTTACTGTCAGTAGTCTGAAGGATATGGTACATCAACTCACGTAAGATACTTGACTTACCAGTACCAGTACCAGCTGTAAACGTTACAAGCTCACCAGTACGAATACCGTACAACTTATCGTTAAGACCTTCCCATGGATACAGACAAGTCTCTTGCGTTGTCTCATCGTACAATACATCACCCATGTCAGCTAGATTGATGATACCTGCAGGGGTATAAACTTCAGCTGCCCACCACCGTCTTGAGAAGTCCTCAAACTTACTCTGTTTAAGGAAATCGTTAGCGTCCTTCAAGCCACTCTCGCCATCCATCTTCATGACCTTAACCTTCTTAGGTTCGAAGAGAGATGCAACTTGTTTAGCTGCCTTACGTCCTGTCTCATCGTCATCAAACGATAGAACAATGTTGTCGTAACTATCAAGATATTCTAATTGAGATTTAATATCTCGTGACGCTCCAGCACTGCCTGTCTTGATTGATACAACAGGATACTTAGAACCAAGTAGCTCAAAAGCTGCCATTGCATCACACTCACCTTCAGTGACAGTAATAAACTTACCGCCTTTAGGAAAAAGGTTTTGACCAAACAATGTAGCTGACTTCATGTCACCTTCAGCCCACATGTCTTTAGTTGATACATCACGTATCTTAGATGCAATCTTAGTACCTTTAGCTGAGTAGTAAGGGTACTCATGAAACTTCACATCATCTCCATACATCTCAGAGCGTACACCATACTTGTTAGCTGTTTCTCGTTTGATCTTACGATCAGTTAGAGCGTTGTAACTCCAATCACGATTAGTCATTGAACGTGTCTCCGTAGTTGATACGACTTTAAGAGTAGTTTCTGATCCATCAGGTGGTGTGTATGCATTACAACTGAAGCAGTACTGATGACCGTCATCAAATGTGACGTTAGCGTCAGAGCTTGGACAACTGTTACACTGTCCTTTTTTAACTGGCTTACTATCTACGTTATCTTTATATTCTCTGTAATTCATTTGGTTTAAGTCCTTTCAAAGAACAAAGTTGCTTTAAGAGAATTGTTTTCTGTAACTTTTAGTATAGGAAGATCAGTTCGACTGTTGACTGAGACTACTGGATTAAATCCCATACTGGTAAACAAACTTTCATATGTATCTAAAACAGTATTAATAGTTGTTTCATCAACATTATCTTCATGAACTTTCTTTTCACCTACCATCCACTGACAAAGGCGATACATACTTATACCCTTTCTTTAGCTACTTGTTCAACATCTTTATCGAACAATTTAATATTAAGTTTTTGTTTACGAGCTTCTTGAATATTCTTTTCAATATATTTTTGTTCAGCAGGTATTTTACATACTTCTTCTAAGATATATGTTCGAGCTAAAGCACCTGCTTCATGACCATACTCTTCGATGATCTCCATACATACTTCATCCATAGACCAGTAACCTTTATTTATTTTCATAAGGTCTAATTTCTCTCGTACTATTTTATACATTTTCTAAAGTTCCTTTGGACTCCTCCCAATATTGTAGAACATCGTCCTTACTGTTTGGATCATAACCGAGTTCAAGCATCTCTGATCTAATAACATACTCTAAAGATACGTTACCTTTATCATACTGTTTATTCATTTCTTCTGCGAAGTTATATAATATAGCTGTCATGCTTCTCTGTCCTGTTGATACTTAGTAAACCAATCTTCATAAGTTAAACTACCGTCCCAATAATCAGGAGGTACGTTATCTGAAATAGATGAAGGTAAATTTAACGCTGAAGTAAGATGCTCAGTTAATTCTTTAATTCTAATATGAGCAGTATTTAATTGTTCTTGAAGCATATAAACATTTTCTTTTAACATTTTTATTTCATGATCTTCAAGACTAAGTTGTATATTATCCATCTTCTTTATCCTTATTATTATATTTAATAGCTGATATAATATCTAAAGCTTTATCAAAGTGTCTAATGTTTTCAACTACTTCTGTTTTCTTTTTAAGAAAGACTGTAAGCTTACATCTTCCTGTTTTTTTATTTTCTAAGATACGATCACCAAATGTATTAGTCCAGTAACTGAATGTATCATCAGAATTTTTAAAGTAGAATGTTTGATTTTTATTTTTTAGAAAATCTGGCTCTGCCAAAACCTTTAGTCCTTATCCTGTATTGTTTGTGAATCGATCCAATCATTGAGATCGTAGATGAAATCATTAACCTGATGCATATCAAGGTCATCGATGGGTACTTGAGTAACAGTTTCAATGTAAGATATAATTGTTTGAGATAATTTATTTTCATTTGTCATTACATTTCTTTCTTATATTTATTTAATATAAATCTATATATATTATAAAGTATATGTGAAGATAATGTATATAATATACTTACAAGACTTATTATAATAAAGACTAGCATAAGGCTCTCGATCATGTCAATCCCATTTATAAAATATGTGATCATTAAGTTTAAGTGATTGCTTAAATGTCACACTCCACTCAGGCTTTACATAGTCAGCATGATAGAATAAAGCACCGTCAGTAATATCGAGATAAGGAAAAGTTCCTTCAATAATTTCATAAGCTAATCCTCTAGTGTACGAATATATTTCTAGATCAATAGGATCGTCAGCCTTACCATCACAGTACCAGCTGAACTGACATTTATGTCGTAACGGATACTCTGTATCAGGGTCTTTAATACTCTTAGCTGTTGGTCCCTGTTGAATTACCTCACAGATATCATCTGGAAATCTAACGTCATCAACTCTATTAAACACTACGTTAGTTACAGCTAACATACCTGCTAGATTTTGATTACGGGCTTCGTAGTACATGTTCTTAGCAAGACACTCAACATCAGCTGTTGGATCAATCAACATACCAATCAAAGTTAATTCTTTAATCATGATAAAATCCACTGCCATACTGCGATAACTTTACCAAACTCCCATGCAACAACGAGACCAATAAAAGTAAGACCTACTGTTAATGTAGCAATAATTTTTAACCAATCTTTAAATTCTTTAATCATTTTTCATCTCCTTCTTGTCACGATCAAAAATGTCAGGGATTAAGATTTTCATAACCCCGAAAAATATCACCAAAACCCAAGCGATAGGCCAAAGACAAACGGACATCATCGCTATATCAAGCTGAACTTTTTCTCTAAAGTGCCACTCCCCGACCCGCAGTGATATCGCGCCGATAATCAGGTATGCAAAAACGTATGCGACATAGATCATAGCTCTGCTTCTCCCTCTAACTGCCTTAACAAATTAAGCAATCTATTAGACGCCTCTTGTAAATCTCTGTAGTCTGAGAGATACATATCTCCCTCTAGCTCTATTAAATTATGAACAGGATTCTTAACCAATGGAGTTAACTTTTTAATAAAGTCTTTTAAAGTAACTTGCTCTAAGTAAGACCATTCATATAATTTATCTGACATTATTTAGACTCCTTAACACATGCTATTTCAGATACAGTACCGTCTTGATTAAGACCTTTAAATAAGATGTAGTTGTTGGTGTAGTCATGCATCTCTACACTTGCAGGGGAGACTGTGACTTGTTCAGTCTCAATATAACCTACTTGTTTACATTCATGATAACCAACGTATTCATATCCAAAGATATTAGGTATAGATATTAAAGCAGCTAAAATATATTCCATTTGTTTTTTTCCAATCTTTCATTTAGTTAATGTTTATGATGTGAATAATCTAAGTATAAATTCTATTAAGAGTTGCATCAGTTACTCACTAAACTTTTTCTTAGCACCTTCATAAAGTTTATCGAACTCTTGATAAGTTAGATGCATTTTAGATGCTACATATTCTACAGACTCTTCCCACTCTTGTCCATCTTTTTCTACTAACATGCGAAGATTATAAACTGCGTTGTTAAATGTTTGGTGTAAATCTTCTTCACCTGTATCAGGATCATAAGCTAAGTTATATAGTTTAGTCATTAGGGTTTTCCATTCCAAAAAAAGTTTGTACAGGGTCAAGCTGTAATGGTTCAGCACGAGCAGCTTTTAAAGTTTTATGATCTGACGTACTACCATCTGGGTGATGTTTACGATATTTGTAAGTCTTCAATCTACGTTCACGTTCTTGTAGTTTTTGGATCACATAAGTAATGCAAGTCATTGTTATAGCTCCTTTTTTCCATCTATAATAATTGGATCATGTGTTTCAATCCAGACATGTGCACCACAAGATAAAGGTTTATCAGGTCTGTAAATTATTTTAGTCGGCCCTGTCATTTCAATTTCATGTCCATAGACTGTATCTTTATAAGTCTTACATGTTAAGACAGGATCAGTGACATTGTTTTTACGGTTAGACTTAATCACATGTTGATTGACATGTACTATACGTTTCATTTCATTCACCTTTAACTCTTTAAATTAAAAGTAACAACTTACTTGTTACATTCTGTAACTATAAGTAAGTTATTACCTTTTATAATATCTAAGTTAAGCTGCCATCAACTCTTGCCATTGATGTGAAGAAAACACATTATAGATTTCTTCTTCTCGTTTGAACATGCTCTCAGCTTGTACGTCATTCTTAGTGGTACGAGTACGAAACAAGTTAGGATTAACATGGGACGAGTAGTTAGTCAAAGCACTATGAAGTGAGAAGACATTCTGACCCCTGTCGATTATCTCTTGAGAGTAGATCGCTTTGATTCCATCACGCTTATTTTCTGACATCTTTAGAGTGTCAATAAAGTTCTGACCGTGTTCTCGTGTAAGTGGTAATAGTGCCATCTTCCGGTACTGTTCTGCTTGATAATAAAAGACTTCTACAGAACTCTGTAGATGTACAGCAAACCCATCAAGACTAAAGTTTTTAGTGTTACGTTTATACACTTTAGTGTGTGCACTCTCTTTGTCTACAGATGGTGTAAACACCATACCATTAGTACAGAAGCCATCGATAGCACCCAACATATAGTTGTTAGCAGTAAGACCATCAAGACCTGACCATGCTACAATTCTAAGTGATACTGTAGTCTCATGACCATCACTAGTCTTGACTGGTACTTGCACGTTAGGGAATGTATAGTCTCGTAAACCCCATCGTCCATTTCTCGCAGAACGTGTAGTAACTTGAACACCATTAATATGGTTAGGGTCCATATTCTCCATGATCTCCCGTTCAATAGCAGTATAGTATTGACGGTGTGATTTAACAGGATAGTCCCTGCCTACTACCCACCAGTCCTCAATACCGTTACTGCCATGTTTAAGTACTGCTTTCTTTTCAGGTGAATTTGAAGCGCCATGATAAGCACTGATAAAGATATCATCAGTTTCAACTGTGAAGTCTAAAGCTGACCCATCAAAGGTGCCTTCAAAAGGGTTTATGAGAGTAGTATTAAGTTTAGTAATTGCATTCATTTGTTTAGTCCTTTTATTTGTTTAAGATCATATCATTGTGGTAATCAGCAGCATCAGCAATCGAATCATTAACAGCTTCTTGAACGTTTGCGTCAGCTATATCTATAGCAATGCTATCAGCTATAGGAAAGCCCATGCCCCTATTTAATTCTTTATCAAGAGCATCATAATATAGTTCATCCCATTTATTTTGGTAAATATCATCTAGAATAAATGTTAACATTCTTTTTAAACTCCTTTTAATCAATTACAAATCCACTATAGTCTTTCTTAGCCTGTCCTTTAGCATACAGGGCAACAACATAAGGTTGATCATTAGGATCAAGAAATCTTAGATCGTCCTTATCACCGTCAATAACTGGCATACCTTTAAAGGTAGCAGGTATTTTATTCTTATCTCTAAAGACAACAGCCATATTGGCCTTATGTTTACCTGTCATCATCTTGATCCAACCTGCATATCCCATATGCTTTTCTGAATATGATAATGTGATGTGATAGTTGGATGGTAAATCTTTATCTAATCTGTTATACACTTTAGTGTAGTCGTAGAATTGTATCAAAGGGTATTGCTTAATGATCGCTATAAAGTCTCTGTCACTTGTACCATTAAGACGTACAACAGGTTGTATATCTTTCTTAAAACAGTACGCTTGAAACTTATCAAGATCAAGACAAAGCAATCTATTAAACTCTTTACGGTTATCTCTATAGATAATTGTTTTTCTGATACGTGATTTCTGTACTGAATTGAAAGCACCTCTACCAGCTGAATATAGACAGGCATCAGCACAACCCGCTGTTACAGCCATAGGACACATGTTGATACCTTCAACAATCTTAGCAGGTGCTAAGTATAAAATGGCTGTAAGATATTCAGAGCCATCGCCTTTGATAGTCTTAGCATTAGTCCCGACACCAATTAAATTATATTTAGGCATTGTATTACTCTCCAATAATTACAATTGAACGATCAATTACTTCATACATTTTTTCTATAAGCTTTTCCATCGTCGCTATTTGATCATGAAGATCATAAGCTCCTGAATGAGAAAGCCTATCTAATGCAGATAGACATTCAACTAGTCTCCCGATGTTGTTGTTATCTTCCCACATTTTACCCACAATATCTTTCTTCATTTTATTTACGTCTAACATTTTAGTATTCCTTTTTATAACCATAGCCTTCATTGATTTCATTCAATACAGTTTTAGCTGTATGAACCCATGCTTCACCATCAATAAATCCATTCGGTCCAATACAGGAAGTCGATGTAAGATCATTGATTTCATCCTGATCATCAATAATTTGTTCACCATACTTACGTATTGCCTCAATGATAAACATTTGAGACATTGGACCAGCTGCACTAAATTCCATGATATCTGTAATGATCTCAGTATTAGATTTAAATTTAGACATTACGTTTTTCCGATACATCAGAAGCACTACCACTATATTTTTTATCTTTTTTAGCTAATGCATTTGCGAATAAATGTGCATTTAACTTTGCCATAGGGCCAACAAACTGTGCTACAGGAACACCTGTTCCTACTTGAACAACTAAAACTTGCGTGTAATCATCAACCAATGGATTTTTAGTCTCAATCCAATACTTAGATGATTGTCCCACTCGTACTGATGTAATATCCATTATACATACTCCTTTACTTGACCTTTACGATTACAAAATATTCCGCGTTTAACTAATTCCCCACATACAATGTGAAAATGTTTACTTGTCCAACGTAAATTTAGACCGAGAAAATGAAACTGTTGCGCGTAGTCCCAATATACAGCTTCTAACCAATCAGTTTCAACTTCACGAACTGATTTTTTAAATGTAAATAGTTCAACCATAGTTAAATACCTCCTTTTGCGTTTACTAGTAAACTCAGTAACGAAGCGTAAAGAACGCTATTGTCTCTGAATTGTAGGGTTTAAACTCAATTGTGTCACCATAAAATGATGTTTTGCCTCTAACACCGTTAAGTCTCAATGCACGTTTAGCTTTTCTAACTAAAGCAAGATCAGATATAGTCTCATGTACTTTGATCTCAGTACGATCAACCCATGAATAATTTGCTTGACCACCAAACGTGTCAGTGTATTCACAATCCAATATAATTGTGTCTTTCATTTATCATCTCCTATTTACTAGACTGAAGTTAAAACTCGAAATCAACGTACACAATAGTCCCTTTTCTTAAAAGAATATTGCGTGAGATGTCGTCCCAATCGTCACAAATATACCGTCTTTCCATACGACAGTATTGTGTGCGTTGATAAACTTTTTTAGCATTTGGTTTACGTTTAATAAAATCACCAAAATCAACGTCTTCAATTTTACGTGTTTCCATGTTGTGTATTCCCATGATGAGAGTAGTAACAGAGTGAAAAGTTATTTGATATGACAAATACCAGCAATGATGAAGAAAAACCCACCAGCTATCAGTATCACTGATATATGTACGAACATTAGGTCATCTATAGTCCATAAATCAATTGGATTAACTATTGATCCGGTTATAAATACACCCATTAGAAAGATAATTCCACCCATTATAAGTGATAGCAATCCAAAAATGTTATTCATCTTAATGATCCTTTATAGCTGGCTGAAAGTACATATTGCTCACATTCATCTTGAGTACCTTCAAATAATATATACATAGGTACGAAAGGATCGTCAAAATCATCTGATTTTTTTACAACGAAATTGTCAATCAGATAACTATCTCCATCGTCTCGCGTAGCTTCAAAAATACCTAACATTACTTATCTCCTTTTGCGTTTACTAGTAAACACAGTTGAGGTTTAATCAGCCCACTTCAGCCAATTATTGAAATCACAAACAAGTCCTTTTTGAAGAATAGAAGCATTGCCGTATTTATTTAATAATTTAGAACGCATCGTTCCCTGACTTGTTAAGGCAAACGAGCAAAGCTCATGATCTTTTCCGTCACGATAAAAAGCAACAGGCACGTATGGCGCTGACGCAACCATATTGTCAAGTTTAAGAACACTGTTTAATGAAAGTGAATGTCTCATGTTTAAGATTCCTTTTGCGTTTACTAGTAAATTAAGATAGTGCAAAGCGTTGACGTGTCACGCTCTCACGGTGTGGCTCGTATGTGGACGGACGATACGTAGTATTACGTGATATATAGGATTTCCAATTGTAATCCCCAAACACGCTGACAGCTTGCACAAAACTCTTGAAGCTTTGTGAAACATATGACGGTGCAATGTTCTCGACTTTCCAGAGTCCGTCGTCACGCTGTCG
>Ga0208303_1000084_pt1 | contig 37264 bp, 46 predicted proteins | sample CB_VirMetaG_2_FD_184537 | JGI IMG/M metagenome (GOLD analysis project Ga0208303, IMG submission 184537) | Freshwater to marine saline gradient viral communities from Chesapeake Bay - CB_1504_2 Viral MetaG (SPAdes) (version 4) | ecosystem: Environmental > Aquatic > Marine > Coastal | place: USA... | reverse complement strand
TTGGAGATTTAAGTGCAGGTGAATATGAACAATGGTTCTATAATGCACCTAATCAGAATGGAGCAATATACTGGGATAGTCAACAAGCAGACCCAGTAGAAATAGCAAGCGGAGAAAGCGTATGCAGTGTAATACCAGACAGTCATATCAGTTGTTTATACTACCCACAAGTCTATGCTGATAATGTGTATAATCAACAATGTGCATTGGACCCTTTGTACGATTACGGTTGTGATGGATGGAGTGATGCTTACATAGATGAATATGTTGAGGAAGATGTACAAGAAGTTTGGGAAACTGATGAGGAAACTATTGAATCAGTATTCGTCTTGGAAGAGCCAGAAGTTTTCCAAGTAATAGAGATAGAGTCATTAGATGATTACACTTTAATCTCTACTACAATAGAAGAAGCAATACCAGAGATGGAAGATTTATTTGAAGATATAGCACAAGAAGAATTAATAGAGGAAATAGAAGCAGAGTTAGAAGAATTTTTAGAGCCTGAAGTAGAAGAAGAACCTTTAGAAGAACCAATAGAGGAGGAACTTGATGAGTCAGAGCCAGAAGAAGAAGCCATACAAGAAGAACAAACAGAAGAGGAGCCTAAACAAGAAGAGATAGTAGAAGCTAAAGTAGAAGAACCTAAGCTAGTAAAGGCTAAAAAGAAAGCTAGTAAGAAAGAAAAGATGCGAGAGATTATTAGCAACAAGCTACAAAACCTTGCAACAGAAATGGGAGAAGCTGCATCATTAGAGGAACAACAAAAACTACAAAGTCTAATATTAGCTCTCTTAAACTTTAACGCTGGCTTTAATACTTACAATACACAACTGCTTATTGATGGTGTGTTTTATAAAGATAAGGGCATATATTTAGACAAGGATATACCAGATAATCAAAGAGGATTAAGAAACGGTTTGGCTAATGAAATACTACACAATAAATTGATGGACCTACAATGGCAGAAATAGAGTACGCAGGAGTTAAGGTAGGGGGTAGTAAGGCTCTACTAATAATACCCCTCTTAGGGACAATCCTTGGAGCTCTGTGGGGTGGTTTTGAAGTGTATCAGAGATACTTAGATATGGAAGCTAAGATTGCTGCATTTGAATCACCTGATTTATCTAGTATAGAAAAAGATTTAGCAGTTATAAATGAACACATGGACACAGTAAATGTACACATGGAGTTTGTTAGCAAAGAAATAGATTTGTTTACACAAGAAGTTGAGTCAATAAAAGATAATGTTGATGAACAAATTAAATATGTAAAGGAAGTCAAGGTAGAAGTTAGAGAAGATATGCGACACCTTGAAAGTATTGTTAATGATGTTGAATCAGATTTACAGGAACAGCAAAAAGATATTAAGGAAATGATTGACATTGCTGAGAAAAGATTTGATGACAGAAGAGATTCTCTTTATTCTGATACAGATAGAAAGATTAAAGAGTTAGAAGAGAGGCTCGGTAGTAAAATACAAAGAGCTTTAGATAACCCACTAGCAAACTAGGAGAATAATATGCCAGCAGGAAAAGGTACATACGGTAAGAAAAGAGGTCGTCCACCAATGAAGAAAAAAGGAAAGAAGAAGTAATGCCAGCCAAGAAGGACCCACGATTAGCTAGAGCAGGTGTATCAGGGTTTAATAAACCTAAGCGTACACCTAATCATCCTACTAAGTCACACGTAGTTGTAGCTAAAGAAGGGGATAAAGTTAAAACAATTAGGTATGGACAGCAAGGAGTTTCAGGAGCAGGTAGTAATCCTAAAACAGCAAAGGAAAAAGCTAGACGTAAATCCTTTAAAGCTAGACATGCTAAGAACATAGCTAAAGGTAAGATGAGTGCAGCTTACTGGGCAAATAAATCTAAATGGTAAAATATGGAAGAAAAAATAGCTAGAATGGAAAAGACATTAGATAAACACAGCTCACAAATAAGTAAATTATTTAGTAGAGTTGATGACACTAATGCTTGCATACAAAAAATTATGAATACATTAAATCAAATTAGATGGACGTTCTTTGGTGCCCTTGGTTACTATGCCTTTTCAGAGCTAGGATTATTAGGAGTATTTAAAGTATTATGATAGCGTTTTTAACTAATGTAGCACCAATCATGTTAGGTTTTGTTGGTAAGTTGTTTGCATTAAAAAGCCAAGCAGCAGCAGAACAACAAAAGCTAATGATACAATCATTGCAAGTACGTAATGATTCTATTAACATGGCTAGAGATAGAGCTGACAAAGAGTCACCTATGGCTGCTATGAACAGAAGGATTATTATATTAGTTATACTAGCATTAATTATATTTACACAAATAGCTCCTGTGTTCTTTGATGTACCTACAGTAATACCAACAGTTATAGAAGGAGCTAGTATACTAGGTTTTCAATTAACACCTGATGTTATTGAATATGTAAAAGTAGAAGCAGGTGCTGTACTCAAGATGGATGAAATCTTTGGGTGGGCAACAATGATTATAGAGTTTTATTTTGGTGCACAATTAGCCAAGGGGAAGTAGATGACATACAGACAAATTATTAATGCAGTATTACGTAGACTAAGAGAAGATAGTATAGGCAGTGATTGGTCAGGAGCATTAATAGATGCTGCTGGTCCATCAGACTATCAAGTATTAATTGGTGACTTTGTTAATGAAGTTAAAAGAGAAGTAGAAGATGCTTGGGACTGGACATCACTAAGACGTATAGAAACAGTAGCTACTGTAGCTGACACACGTAGCTATAATTTACCTAGCACATCTCAACGTACTAGAACACTATCAGTACAGGAACAAGAACAAGGACAAATGTTACAAGGTGTACCTGATTCATGGATTAGGTCTACACAATATCCTACTGATAGCTCAGGTATTCCTTCTTACTTTTCTATTAATGGAGTAAGTAGTGGACTGCTTACAGCACAGTTATATCCTAAGCCTGATGGTGTTTATAACATAAACTTCTACATGCTTGACCCACAAGATGATTTAACAAATGCAACAGATACCTTGACATGTCCTGAGTTTCCTGTTATAATGGGGGTATGGGCACGAGCTATCGCTGAACGTGGCGAAGATGGTGGAACACTATCAGACATGGCACAGATGCAATATCAACAAGCATTATCAGATGCAATTCAACAAGATGTAGGCAGACACTCAGATGAGGTAATTTGGAATGGCGTCTAAACCAATACAACCCCTTGTATTAGACTCTATAGGTATCTATGGATTAAACAGGCAGTCGTCGGCTTCCAGTTTACCACCACAGTTTCTAACAACAGCTAACAATATTATGTTAGATGAGAAGGGACGTGTTACTACTAGAGAAGGAATTAAACAAGTAACAGATAATATACATACTGGCAGTTTAACTAACGGAATGCCAACAGCTAATACATTGATAGTTAAATCATTAGGTGAGTATATTAGTGCAACAGGAGCTAAGACTTTATTTGCTGGAGCTGGTGCTAATGTATATAAAATTAACACAGCTAACACTCCTTATACTTTAGATGCACAGACTTTTGGTGGTTCAGCTACTACTAAAACTAATGGCAACTGGCAGTTTACAAACTTTAATAACCAGTTTTATGGAGTACAGACAGGTAATCAACCAATAAATTATGATGGCACTACATGGAAAGATTTAGAAGATGTAGGCAGTTATCACAAACCTACTGGTGTTACTACTTTTACACCTTCTTGTATTCTAGGAGATTATGGTAGGATATGGGTAGGAAACATAGGTGAAAACAAAGACGTAGTTTATTACTCTGATACATTAATAGGTCAAACATTTAATGGTGGTGCGTCAGGTTCAGTAGATTTAAAAACTGTATGGTCAGGTGATGAGATAACAGCACTAGCTTCTTTTATGGGTAAGCTAGTTATCTTTGGTAAGAGTAACATTGTTATTTATAATGACCCTTGGGACCCAGCTGCAGCTTCATTTCAATTAGATGAAGTTATTGAAGGTGTAGGATGTGTAGCTAGGGATTCAGTACAAGTTATTGGTGATGACATTGTATTCCTAAGTTCATCAGGTGTACGTTCACTAGCTCGTACAATGGTACAAGACAAGATGCCATTGACAGATTTAAGTTTAGCTATTAAAGATGAAATAAGAACAAACATATTAACTGCTAACATGGACCAAGTAAAAGCTCAGTATGATTTATCTACTGGTTCTTATTTATTAAGCTTTGGTGGTAAAAATATTGTTTATGTGTTTGACTTTAAAGCTACAACACCTGAAGGTGCTCCACGTATAACAACTTGGAACTTTGATTCTAAGAAAAATCCTGGAGCTTTGTTATCTACTGATGATTTTTTATATATAGGTTTAGGAGCTGTTACTAACTTTGGAAAAGTAGCGACTTATTCAGGATTTTATGATGTAGAAAAAGAAGATGTTACTGCTAGTTATGGTACATCAGGTGCATGTACTACTGCTGGACACACGTGGGAATCTACTACAAGTAAATGTTATCAAGATGTAGATAATACATATCAAGCAGATTTTAAAACTACTTGGCTAGACTTTGAACAACCGGGAATATCTAAGTTCCTAAAAAGATTCTTAGCTATATGGTCAGGCGGTAAGAATATGAACGTAACACTTAACTGGTTTAGAGATTACAATGTTACTCCTACATCAGCTAACTTTACATTAGACCCTACTTCTGGTGGAGTCAATGCTTTGTGGGGACAAGGTAAGTATGGTAATGCTAAGTATGCCCCTTCTTTCCAACCTACAGAGTACAAAGTATCTATGTCAAAAGCAGCTAAGGTTGTTAGACTACAGATAATACAAACAGTATCGGGGTTTAAAGCTTCTTTACAAAACATTTCTATTTGGGCAAAACAAGGGAAAATACGATGAGTGATTATAATTTACAAATATCTTGGTCAGGTAAGGATGCTTTAAGTGATTCAGACCCAGACAAGGTAGTCAGTGGTGGTGACTTTAATACAGAGTTTCTTGCGGTTAAAACTGCTGTTAACTCTAAAGCAGACTTAGCAAATACAAGTCAAGTAGTTACTGCTGCAACAGCAACTGCAGGAACCAATACTAATCAAGTAGCAACAACAGCGTTTGTTACAGCTGCAACGACAGCAGCAAAAATCAATGATTTAGTTTATCCTGTTGGTTCAATATATATTAATGCTACTGTAGCAACTAATCCAGCAACACTTCTTGGTGTAGGTACTTGGGCAGCATATGGAGAAGGTAGAGTTCCAGTAGGTAAAGCATCTAGTGGTACATTTGATACGCTCAATGCAACTGGTGGTTCTGAAACTCAAACCTTAACAGAAGCTAATTTACCTGCTCACTATCACAACTGGGCAGCTTCTGAATATGGTGGTTCATATGATTATGGTACTAACTTAATAAATGCTAATAATACTGTTGCTACAAGTAATGGAGTAAGCAATAGTTTAACTACGTCAACAGTAGGAAGCGGTACAGCACACAATAACTTACAACCATATATAGTAGTTTATATGTGGAAACGCACAGCATAGGAGAATAATATGTGGGGACAAATAGCCAGTGCCTTAATAGGTGGAATAATGACAAACAGGGCAGCTAAAAAAACTGCTGAGGCACAACGACAGGCAGGTGAACAAGCATATCAAAGGTCACTTCCTAGAGATGTTAGTGGTTTATTTGGTAGCTTTGGTTATGATGAACAAGGCGGTTCAACCATGGCTTTAAGTGATGACTTACAAGCACAGTATGATGCACTAATGGGTAGAGCAGGAGCTACTGCTTCACAGATACAGAACTTAGACCCAATGGCATTACAACAACAATTGTATAATCAACAGCTAGGTTTAGTAGCACCTGAACAAGAAAGGCAATCATTGGCTCAAGAGTCTAGGTTACTACAACAAGGTAGATTAGGTAGTACAGGTGGTGCAGGTCAGATGCAGGCATTACAGGAAGCACAAGGACAACAAAGACTTGGACTATTATCTAACTCTTATGCTACTGCACAAAATACATTAGACTCTATGAGAGCAAGAGAATTACAAGATAGACAAACTGCACTTGCTATAGGTAATCTTCCTATGAACTATGCAAACACGAGTGCACAAATGGCTGGACTTATGGGTGCTGGAGCTCAATATGCAGGTAATGCACAACAAGGAGCTGCACTTGGTCTTGGTGGTACACAAGCAAACTTCTGGGCAAATGCTATGGAACAGTTTGGTGATAGAGAGTATAAAGGTTTTGATAATTATATGAATGGTTTATTTAACAGAAGTGCAACTGGTAATACATTAAATTTTGCAAGTTCTAACTATGGACCTGCAGGTATGACTGGCACTATGAACTTAAGCAGAGGATAACTATGGCAGAACAAGGAATGTTTACAGGCTTAAACGCATATGAAGCCGAACTAATAGATAACGCTAATCAAAGAGAAGCTTCTTCTGCCAATGTAGGCACAGGATGGCAGGCTATTACTAATGCTGCAGGTAGAGCAGGAGGTATGCTTGGCAGGTCTGTTGGTAGAGGTCTAGGTGGAGTAACAACTGCTGAACAAAGAGTAGCTGACTTCCAAGAAATTACTGCAAGTATACCTAATTTTGACCCTAGTAAACCAGAAAGTTTACAAGAAATGTCATCAGCATTATGGCAAGGTGGTTTCTACGACCAAGCTAAAGATATGATGGACACAGCTAACGTGTATTCAAGAAATTTAGCAGAGCTTGCAAACCTAGAAGCACAAACAGGTTCAATTGTTGCTGGTGATAACTTAGCGGAAATGAAATTTAACTTATCTAAACGCTACACTGAATCACAAATGGAGCAAATAGACCAAGCAATTGCTGCATCTAAAGCAGGTGTAAGCAATCAAGAAATATTAACTGATTTAAAAAGTGTGTTTCAAGATGTTGATATACGCAGGATTGAACAAGTTATTAATGCTTCTAAATCTCAAGTAGAGTTAGCAGAACAACAAATGGATTTAAATACAGAGTTAAATGCAGCTAACATTGAGAGAATCCAACAAGAGATTGCAGCTTCTAAGAGTGGCGTAACAGTTGATGAAGCACGAATAAGAGGAATTGAGCAAGACATTCTTCAAAGTGAAGCTATGATTGGTAATCTTGATAAAACAGAGCTAACTAAAAACTATAAGTTTGCTGTAAACAATGGAGAGTATTCTGGAAGCTTTGAAGATTATCAAAAACTAATAGCTAACCTTAAAACTATTCAGAAAGAAAGCTCTATTAGTCTTTATGAGTATGCTCAGTCTACTGCAGGTGGTTCATACAAAGGAACACTAGAGGAGTTTGTTACCAGTATTACAGGTGTAGATTATAAAAGAGCAGTAGCTGCTAGAGCTGCATCTGAAACTTCTTATTCTCCTCCGGGTAAAACAGAACTTGACAGAATTATTGAATTTGTAGATAAAGATATTGATTTTGGAATAAAAGATTTTTCTGGTAAAGATGGCGAAGAGGGTTTGTATACAGAAAATGATATAGCAGTTCAACTTTATTACCTTGCTAAAAATAGAGGAGTTACTCCTGATTCAATATGGAATGAATTTAAAAACTTAGAGAATCCTTTACAAAGCATTATGGCTACTGCTGTTAACACAGCTAGTGGTGGACAAGGTGCTGGACAAGGCAGTGGTTCTTCTGCAATGATAACAGACTAATATGCCAGCAGGAATCCCTATAGGTTACTCTTCAAGAGCTGAGTGGATTAGAGATAAACAAAATAATCTATCAGTAGTTTCTAATAATCCTCTTGAAAAAGCGGAGGATAATTTAGTAGAAGATGAAATCAATCGAATAGAATCTGAAGGATGGATGCCATCAGGACCTTACTTGGATGTAGGAGATACAGCATATGGTGTTACAAGTGTATCTCAAGCTGAAAAACAAATCCAATCTCTTGAGGAAGTTAATCAATTAAACAAAACATTCAGTGAAGATGGAGAAGCTGCTGATTATTGGACAAATGTTTATGCGGAAAAAAGAAATGAGTATCAATCTTTGTGGAAAGAGCTAGATGAGAAAGGAGATGAGCAAGGAAAAATAAATCTTAACACACAATACCAAGCTATCCTTGATAAAAGAAAAATGTTTTTAAATGATACTATGTGTACATTTGAAAAAGGTGGTAAAGATTGTGCGGAAGGTTCCGTTAACTGGATGGACTCTATAGGTACAGGTCTTGATTTAAAAGGTGGAGAAGAGTTTACTATTCAAGATATGAAAAGTAACAGACCACTTCTTGAATCTTTACAGAGAACATATGGTGCTTATAACAAAGATAAAAAATTAAAAACAAAAGATGAGTTAATAAACGAGTGGATAAGAGCTCAACATTTCTTTGAATACAACTTTGCTAAGAAAGGTATAGAAGGTTTAAAATCTTTAAAAATGACTGATGAACAGAAACAAGACTTTGCTGTTCAATGGGTTAACTTTCAAAAACTATTAGGCAGTGAAGATGATGGTGGTATTAGTCTTTCAGCTAAATGGGAAAACATTACAGCAGCTATATTGTCAGACCCTACTACTTATTATGGTGGTAATATAGTTAGACAACTAATTAAGTTTGGTGGTAAAAAGCTACTAAAGAAAGACCTAGAAAAAGAAGCTGTTAAAGTAGGTATTAAAAAGTTCTTATCAGGAAGCATAGCACAAGGAGCTAATAAAGGATTTAAAGTAGGTGCCACGTATATGGCTGTTGATAATCTATCTGACCAAAGAGTTCTTATACAAGGTGGAGTACAAGAGAATGTTAATCTTTTAGACACAAGTATTGATGCTCTTGCTGGAGGTATAGCAGGTTATGGTTTTGGTATTGGCATAGGTGGTGGCTCTGCTGCTATAAAAGCAACTTTAAAAAACTTAGCTGACGACTACTTAATAAAATCAAACCTGAGCAACCAACAGGTTATAGATGAAATAGGATTAGCTGTTCAAGATGAGAAGTCTTTAAAGAAATTTCTTAAAAAAATAGGATGGAGTTCTAAAGACGTTAAAGCAGAAGTAGTTAAAAAGAGAGCAGAGGGTTTTGATTATGCTGTTCCTACTGTTGTTAGAAACTCAGAAGAAGCTATACTAGGTACTCCAAGCAAAGAAAAATTTATTGCTGAACAATCAACCTTAGTTACTCCTAGAACACAAAGGTTAGCTGAATCAGAACTTATTCCTCCTCGTAAAGTAAAAACACCTGACGATATAAAATACAATGATAGTATATTAAGAGCTAGAGATAGAGTAGAAAAAACTGAAGCAGGTGAAAAGGCTCTCATGGCAGACATGGTAAATGTAGGCAATGTTGTGTTACCTAAGTTTAACAGGTGGGGTTATAACACTTATAAATACATTAACGACCAAATAGGTTCAGGACTTGCAAGAACTGTATATGGTCCTGATATTCAATTAATAAACTCAGGTGCTAGAAATTTAGGTGAAGCTATGTATGGTGCTAATGTAGCTATAGATATAAACGTAGCTAGAATTAATGGTAAGATAGCGTCTTTTATTAAACAAAATAAAAAAGAATTAGGAGATACTAATCGTCTTATAGAAAATGGAGTTAATGCTAAAGGTGTAACGCCTGTGCAAAAACAATATATTAACATGGTTCTTAAAGACAAGAAAGCTGTTCTTACTGATGCTGCTAAGTCAGGAGTTATTAGTAGAAAAGATTTTAATAAATTTATAAAAGATACTTCTTATGTTCCACGTATATGGAACACCGCTTACTTAACCGACCCTAAAGGTGCAGCTGAATTTAAAAATTACCTTCAAGCTGCATTAAAGAAAAGTCCTAAGTCAACTGAAAAACTTATTCAAAATATTAGTGGAAGTAAAGAATATACTAAAGAGTTTTTAAGTGGAGAAATGAATGCTAAAGATATTAAACGTCTTTGGTTTATGAATGCAATGGATAGAACAAACATTAAACGCTCTACCCACTTAGAAAAAACTAGGAAGTTTGTTATTCCTGCAAGAATGGAGCGTGACCTTGACCCTTTTATGGCTCCAGCAGCTGAAAGATGGCAGATGTTTTTTGCTGATACTATTAAAAGAAATGAGTATGCTAAAAGATTTGGTGCTGATGATGAAAGAGTAACAAAGTTTATTAAACAATTAAGAAAAGATGGTAAAAATACAGAAGCAGATGACGTACAGGAAATTTATTTTACTGCTGTAGGCGACCCTTTAAAGTCTGCAGTAATAAGAAATGTACAGGATGTTAATTCAAAGATGTCAGGAAGAGCTATCTCTAGGATTAATGCTTTACAAAACCATAAGCTAGGACTAGCTTTTATTCCTAACGCTACACAGACTTTTGTTAATGGAACAACTGAGCTTGCTCGTTCAGGTAATTTAGTTACACTACCTTATAAAGCTATAAGCTCCCTAGTAAGAGCTATAGTAAAGTCACCACAAGACATGGCTGATATTAACGCTGTAGGTGTACTAGGGGATATGGACTTAGCTAAGATACTTACTGAAAATTCTCCTTCAGCTCGTATTATTGATAGAGAGTTTAAAGGTCCGTGGAAATTTTTAAATGAACCGACACAGTTTTTAAGAGCAACTGGATTCATGAGTGTTGAAAGACTTAACAGAAGAGGTGCTGCTGTTATGGGAGTTGGTCATGTTAAATACTTACACACTAAACTACAAAAACTAATTAAGAATGGTAAAGGCGACTCAAAGATAGCCAATAAATTACAGAGAGAAATGAGAGAGTTAGGAGTAGCTGACCCTTTAAGAACAGAACTTAGTGCCCAAGACATAGCTATTGCAGGTCACATGTTTAATAAAAGAGTAAACTTTTCAGGTGAATCTGCTACGCTTCCTGTTAACTGGAGTAAACCTTGGTATAAACTAGCTACTAAATTTAAATCATTTATGTTTTTTCAAGCTAGGTTTTTAAAGAGAAGTGTTGCTGATGAGTTGTTTATTAATAAAAACCCTGCACCATTATTAACTTACATGGCTTTTGCAGGCATAGGTGGTAATGCTATTGAACAAGTAAGGTCCTTATTAACTGGTAGAGATATAGAAGAAAACAGAAACGCCTTTGAACTTCTTATAAATGGTATAGGAAATGCAGGAGCGTTTGGATTATGGTTTGATACATTAAAACAAGTAGGAGAAAGAGGAAGCAGTGCTTTAGCTGGAATAGCTGGACCTACAATTTCAGATGCTTTAGATACTTTAGGTGACTTATCTAAAGGTGATATAGATAAAATTATACTAAGACTTGTTCCGAACATTCCGGGCAAGGGATATTTAAAAGACGCATGGCGTGACATATAACGGAGATAAAAATGGCAGGGATGTTTAGTAATAACAATGGTGACTTTTCTTGGAACTCTGAAAAGATATTTGATAACTTAGGAGTTGAAGAAAAAAGACAAGAGTATTTAAGGGATTTAAGTGGTACTGGTAATAAAGAAAGAGAAATGGCTAGTCAGATTAGAGAGCTAGATAGAGATGAGATGATACAAATCTTACATCAAATACCAGAGAAAGCAGACAGAGAAGATTATATTAAAACTTACTTAGGTGTTGGTAAGTATTAATGTCTAACCCTATATACATAGCAGGACTGTTATCTCAATACCTGCCTGAGCGTGCCATAACTGGCGTTCTAGCCAACATTGCTGTTGAAACAGGGTATACCTATGACTACACTAAAAAGCAAGACAATGGACCCGGATATGGACTCTTCCAATTTGACTATCAAAAACCATACTATTTTAAATACTTAGAGAAGGAAGGGTTACAGGACTCAGCTGAATCACAAGTTAAGTTTATGGCTGATGCTGTATACAATGATAACTATAATGCTAAAGGAAAATATACAGGAGCATTAGAGATAGGAGGAAAGGCTAGGAAAGCCATACGTAAGTCTTTTGATGAGGGGTCTACTGCTGATATTACTAAGACTTTTTCTCAGCAATATGAGAAGCCTAGTAAGCCTAACATGAAAGAAAGGTTGAAATCAGCAGAAGAATTAGATAGGTTTAAAGGGTTGTTTACAAATCCTTTATCACTTCCATAAGTTTAACTAGGTTAACTAGCTGTAACTTACTCGCATTATTGTCACCACCCATTACACTTTTCTTAGGTAACTTAGGTAGGATTTCTTTTAGTTTATCTACAGGAAACACAAGGCTACATATTAACTCATTGTTAACTGTTAGATTGTGTACCCACATGTCAGCTTCGGTAGCTTCAATACCACTAGGCTTACCATAGCTTTGACTTTCAATACAGATGTTTCCAGTCTGTGCCCATCTGTCACGTTCAGTCTTTACTTCACAAGTCTTAGCACCGGAGAACATTTCATCTATGTATTGTTCCCATTGCTGTCCGAATGACAAGTCAATGTCAAACTTCTTTAATTCTTTTATGTCGTTGCTTTTGTTTAAGGGCATAATGTTTCCTTAGTTTTAAGTAGAGTAAAGAGGTCTTATCCAATTGAACAAGACCCCTATTAAACATCTTATGCACTAGCAGGTGCACCGAGCCACCCGAATACTAATGCAACAATCACTACACCTAAAAACACAGTAAGCGATTTGTTTTCAAGAACTTGATTAATCATGTCTTTCATAATTACTCCTTTTAAGTTTAACATTAAGAAACATAACAACGTAAGGTGTTACTCCTTTATTATACCACATATTATTCTCCCAGTTTAATTATTAAAAGTTGTAAGGCTAAAATAAGTAAGGCTGTTTCTATCATTCTATATCCCTCTCTTCTTCAACCAAGTCAACAAGTTCACATACACTACCAGTACAGGCTAGGGTTTTAGTGCTAACAGTTTGGTCAGTCAACTCATACTCGCTAATCAAATCCCAGTTAACTTCCTTAGGCATCTTCCAAGCTAGTTCATCATGAGTCTTTTTATCACACTCTTCATACGGTGCTTGCTGATATGAATGGTCAGAGTGAGGTAGGAAAGATACACCTGACACTTCATCAAAGTGTTTGTATACCCACGCACCTACATCCATCCACTCATGTTCCCTAACACTAATGGTTACACTAGGCTTGTGCTCACAATAGTATCTTTGATACATAAGCCACAGCTCTAGTTGTTCAATAGCGTTCCTCTCGTTCCTAGTTACTGCACCCTTAGGAGCTTTCATAGGGAAGGAGAATACTTTTACACTGTTAGGTTTCATTACATCAGGTTCAGCAGGTATACCTTGGTCCTCCATTAGCTGTGCTATTGGGTCCTTAGCATCTGCTCTAACTCTACGTATATAGTAATCACTGTGTCTGGTATGTATACCACTGGCACTGTCAACTAACTGACTGACTGTACCACTAGGTTTAATAGCAGTAGTGGCAGTAGATTGTTGTATACCTAATAGCTCTGCCCAATGCTCGTTAGTCTTAACAGTTTCTTTCTTTAGTTCCGTTAAGAAATCAGGTAGGCTTTTCTTACCATAGTATCCTCTGTCTGTGCTACCACCATTCATGAACTCATTGTCCATGATGCCAGTCAATGACACACCAAGCAATGCTTCTTCCTCTGTATTGTGTACCCACTTAGGACGTAGACGTTTGATGTTAGTCAGTGATGCTTGGAACGTACCAAGAATACTAGCTAGTCTAACCTTACGGAGTATATCCTTTTGCTTGTCCTCTGCTCTGACTACAACCTCGGTCAAGTTACAGAACTGTCCATCCCTAAGAATGATTTCACTACAAGGGTTACAACCAAACAGGTGGTCAGTGTCACGTCTACCGATAGACTCTACTTGTTTAATAGCCGCTTCTCTGTTGAAGATACCACGCTCACCTGACTTAGATTCATATAAAGAAGTCCACTCCTTCATGAAGATACCAATGTCTGGCTTCTCTGTGTAGCATACACTGTTGTTACTTAGTGCCATCTCAGGGGTATCAGACCACCATTGACCGGACTTAGCATTACGCATGCGTTCATCTGTTAGGTTAGACAAAGAAATAAGTGCAGACCTACGTACACCGCCCACAACTACAACCTCTGCAATCTTACACATCATACGATGACACTCATAGCTAGTTAGCTTACGACCTACTGCATCTTTAAACAGGTTGGTAGCAAAGTTAAACAAGTCCAGTAGTGGCTCAGGTCCTGATGCTCTACCACCAAAGGTAGATAGTCTTGAACCCTTAGGTCTTACCTTAGAGAAATCCCACTTAGGCATCTCACCATCATACAAGTAAGTAATTAGTTTACGGAATGCAGACTGCCATCCTTCCTTACTATCTTGTACAACAATAACATCCTCTACATCTACTAACTCTTCTGGTACCTCAGGTAGTTTGTTTATCTGTTGTCGCTCTACACTAAAGCCAACACCAGTACCATGCATAAGAATGAATAGACATTCATCAAATGCTTTAGGATGGTCAACACTAAGGTAAGCACAGTTATAACCTGCGATATGATTCTTAGCTAAGGCAGGACCTGCTGTCATCAGTGCTCTCATACTAGGCATAACATCTAAGTTAAGCACAGCATCTTCAAGAATCTTACGAGTCTTGGGTACTAACTCTTGGTTAGTGTTTTCTTTCAGGTGTACCTCCATGAAATCAAAGTAGCGTGCTACTGTTTCCTTCCATGTTTCTCTACGTTTCTTCTCAGGTAGCCATCTTGCATACCTGCTAAGAGCGATAAAGTTTTGGTAATCACTTGGTAATTTATTCATCCTCTAGTCCTTTAAATTTATGTATGTTATCAATCAGCTTGTCATCAAATCTTTCTACCAGTTCCTCAGGTTCTATGTCGAGGAACTCACAGAGCAGACAGACATCAAACTCTTTAGTTATCTTTTCTTTAAGTTCATTTAGCAGTAGTGCCATAACGCTTTAGCTCCTTCAATGTATCCGTTGTGAACCACTTGAACCCTTCTTTCTCGCACCACTCACCCATAGTAATCTTGGAACCCTTCCTAACTTTCTTGTTAGCATTGGTCAAGACAAACACAAGCTCCTGTGTGTGTAATGAATCTCGAATAGCTTTATACTTTTGTGTGTCGCCTACTCTAAAGTATCCTTTACACTCTACTAATATATTACCCTTAGTAAAATCAGGTATGTACTTACGCTTTGTTATGTAAGGTATATGGTAAGGTTCATAGTTCCAACCGGTTAGTTTATCACCAACACCGGCTTCAAACTTGTTCCTATATTTAATGGTATTTTTTTTCATCTTCTCTTATAAAGGTAAACTCAAGTTCACCATCTCCTTCCGGTATGAAATCTCCTTCAAGTAAGAAGGGTTGCTGTAGACTTTCCAACATCAGAGCTATGTGTGTTACTAGCTCCTCTGGACTGTCACCAGTTGGACATGCAGGGTCGACAGCAAAGCTACTGATTGTACCGTCAGGTTCATAGAACACTTCCCTAACAGTACAAACACCATCCTTGTCCATCATTCCCCTGTATTTCCACTCCATTATTTATCCTTCTTCTTAGACTTCTCTTTAATCATAGCTTGTATAAACCTAGAGCCATCATAGAACGGAATACCTTGTAGTTCCCATCCCATATCCAAAGCTCTGTTCACTTGAGGTTCAAAGCTACGTACATCTGCTACTATTAATTTATATTCTTTACTCATAGTTTTTAATCTCCATTACTTTAGGTTCTACATTAACTACCGCTAAGAATCTAGGACCAGTTGAATAGGCAAAGACTCTCATGTTAGGGTAACAATGTTTCTTATACTCACAGTAAGAACATCCTACTGGAAGCTTCATGTTACCTGACTTACCATCAGGCACTAGGTCATAACATGGTTCAGGAATTGTATCTAGTTCTATCATCTCCTTAACATGCTTGATTCTTTTTACTACATCTTTATCTAACAGGTCCACCTTTGATACAGCTAGGTGTCCGTTTGATTTATCCATGGCTAGGAAGCATGCTTCATCAGCACCCTCAGCCTGACCATAGCCACTGATTTGGTCTATGTATCCAAAGGGGTCATCATATTGCAGACTGTTCTCTTTGAATTTCTTGAAGCCATAGGTTGATGTAGACTTTACATCACACAATAGACCGTCAATCTTACAGTCCATTGAACCTTTAATGCCTTCAAGCTCTACTCTCTTCTGTTCATCTGTTACATCATGACCAGAAAGTTTGACCAAAGCTAGTATCATCTCTTCAATCAAGTGACCATAAAGAAACTTGATTAAAGTGTGAGCTCTTAACCTCTCACCTTTGTACTCGTTTTTCCTGTGTTTGTACCACAGCTTTCTATCAGGGTGTCCAATGTTAGACATCCTTAACGTGCCACCAGTAAAGTCCTTAGGGTATAGCCAATCTCTAAGGATTGATTCCATGTTGGAACCGAAGTCTTTAAAGATTTGTTCAGCAGGTACCCTAGCAGGGTGACTCTTTGTTTCAGCTAAGTCGTATATATCTTGAACTAAGTCATCTATATTACTCATCTTTTGCTCCCAGTTTTTGCTCGATTAGTTTCTCAATGAACCATCTTGCTTTTCTTAGGTCATCTATCTGACCATCTCCATCCTCACCATGTTTGTGATTATGTCTACATATATACTTCATAGCTGATGCAGTTAGGTAGTCCATCTTCTGGTCCAGTATGAAGTCTATTACTTCTATCTTGCCCTGTCTGTAGTGACTAGGGTTTACGTTGTCACATGTAAAGTTAGTGCGTTTCATAATTGTTTCCTTTTAAGTATGTTAAAACTTTCTCAATTGATTCTATTGTATCGCCTAAAATACCTATAGACCTGTTACATTTGTTACATAGTACACCTCTAAACTCCATAGTTTTATGGTCATGGTCATAACAAAGTTTATCTTTGCTACCACACACTTGGCACTTGTTACTACTAGCCATTCTTTCTTGGTATTTTTCCAGTGTTGTATTATATACTTTTGTTGCATAATACTTTTGTCTTTTAAGTAGAACAGCTTCCGGGTTTTTCTCTCTATATTTCTTGCTTCTTTTTTTCTCGCATTCACTACAGAAATTTTTTCTGTCGTGTGAATGATTGGTACACTTAACAAAGTTGTTTAGTTCTTGTTCTGTGTAAGCCTTAAGACCACATCCTGTACAAGTTCTTAATGCGTTTGTTCCCATGTGTCACCTATCTTGTATTCACCATCCAGTGGACAGTTAAGGTTAAAGGCTTTACCTGCTTCTTCTATAGCAAGAACAGCGAGCTCACCAAAAGCTTTGGAATCCATATCAAGAACTTCTGTCTGTATCTCATCATGTATGTTACCAACAATCTTATAGTTAAGCTCTCGCCATCTAGCATTCTTATCAAGAAGGACTAAAGCTTTCTTCATGACGATAGCACCTGCACCTTGAAGTAAAGTGTTGAGAGCAGAGTGCTCAGACCTTACTATGATACGCCTACCGTCTAAGCCTATGAGGTAGCCACGCTTAGATGCTGTCGCTACACGCTCACGTAAAGACTTGAGAGCAGGTGTGTTATCAAGGAACTTACGCTTGACTTCCTTACCATCAGCAGATGTACCACCTACAATGCTACCAATCTTCTCATCACCTGCACCATATAGGAAAGCATAGATGAAAGTCTTGGCTTGGTCACGAGTAGGTAAACCTGCAGACTTTTGGTTAGCAGTATGAATGTCACCATCTAATACCTCACGAGTATAGGAAGGGTCATTCATATAGTGGGCGAGCATACGTAACTCAAGACCACTGGCATCCATACCTACTAGGAAGTTACCATGTTCTACTGTCCATAGCTTACGACACTCACTGCCATAAGGTGAATAGGATGCAGGTACCTGTGCTAAGTTAGGTCTAGCATGTGTCATGCGACCAGTCACAGCACCGATAGGATTGACATAGCCACGTACTCTGCCATCAATCTCGATTGCATCTACCCAACTCTGCACCTGTGCTACACGTTTCTGTAACATAAGATACTCAGCTATCTGTTTAGCTTGTGGTAAGTCTACCTCATTAAGTACACGCTCATTAACAATGGTGTTACCTTTCTCTGTGAACTCAGTAGGTTTCCAACCAAAGTGTTGAAGGTACCTAGCTATCTGTTGACGAGAGCCAAGGTTAAACTCAGGGTATATATGATAACCCCATTTGTTTTCACTTGAAGTAATATCTTTGTAATGAGCACCCTTATCTAGCTGTGCTTGTGCACGCTTGGACGTACTACCATCCTTGTTGTACCACTTGTCACCGGGATGCTGTAAGTCTATCCACACAGGTAGTGGCTTGAATGTATTACGCACATCAACCTCTACATTATGTAGCTTCTCTCTCAGCTCACCGAGTAGTATGTTAGCTTCACGCTCATTAATAAACCAACCATTCTCTATCTGCTTGGTTATGATACGAGCCACATCATGCTCAAGCTTGATGCTCTCCTCTCTAAAACCTGACAGTTCCTTGGTCAATGTTTCGTATACCTTCTCAGTTAACTCAACGTCACGCTTACAATACTCAACCATATCCCAAGAGAACTCACCCCATTCAGAGTGGTCGCCCTTGCTAAAGCCAAGCCTGTTACCCCATGACTCTAATGAATGACCTGCTTCCCTGTTAGGGTTGGCAAGTCTGGACATGACTAGCGTATCTTGAACAGCTTTTTGCCAGTTGAATCCCGTAATTTTTTCCAAGACGGGTAAATCATATCCAATAATATTATGCCCACAAATGTGGCTAATGTCATTATCACGTACCCAATCAGGAAAGCTAAAAATATCTTTGCCAATAAAGACATTAACAGTTCCATACTCTACCTCCTTTGCAACTATACACCATATAGTGTCAGGTCTAAGACCATTAGCTTCTATGTCTAGTATAATTTGTTTCATGATTAAAATTCTCCCACTGAATCTGTTTCCTTCATTCTACCAGTTTCTTTGTCATAGTGTAGAGAACATGCAGGACCAGTGAGTCCACTGAATCTATTCTTTAAGACTCTAAGTATCGTAGTGTTACGAACCACAGGGTCATCAGCTTGTTGGTTTCTTTCTAAGCCAATCACCATGTCGGATAGCTGTGCAATACTAGCTGAACCACGAAGCTCTGACAGGCTTATCTGTCCACCTTCTTCATGACCCTTACCCATTGGTCTACGCAAGTGAGAAACAAGGAACAAGCCTATGCCTGTTTCCTGTACGAGCTGTCGTAGCTTGGTCATGATACTATCAATAGCTTTACGCTCATCCATAACCTCTTGGTCACTGACTACGATAGACAGGTGGTCCAATACAATCCACTTACAGTCCAAACCTTTGGCTAGGTAGCGTACCTTGGAGAGTAAGTTATCCTCACTGGTACTACCGAAATGGTCATACATAAACACACGACCTTTGCCCATGGTCTTATCCCAGTAACCTTTGAGCTCACTGTCATCTACATCTTGCATGTTGAGGTGCAATGGTTTGTTAGCTTCAATGGACATAACACCTAGCGTAGTATTCTTTACGCTCTCTTCCAAAGCTAAGATACCTATGTTCTCATCAGTTGCGTTGAGTAAGTAATGCTCTAGCTCTCTGACCATCTGAGATTTACCCATGCCTGAGCCACTTGTGATAGTGACTAGCTCACCCTTACGGAAGCCATAGGTTAAATCATTGACGCCAACCCAAGGATAAGGAACGGACTCGACACGTATCTCCTCTGTCAGTATGTTCCATGTGTCCTCACTAGCTACAATACCATCAGGTCTGTAAGGTTTAGCATCCCACCATGCCCTAGTGAAGTCAGCTATCTTACCTTGTACTAGCATCTCGTTTGCATCCTTGAGAGGTAGGTTACACACCTTAACTTTGTTAGGTGAGAACAAATCTACCACACTCTTGGTTGCTTCCTTGCCTGCCTTGTCTGTGTCAAAGCACAACACTACCCAGTCAAAAGACTCTAGGTACTCAAGGCTACGCTTGATGTCATTCTTCGCACCTTTAGAGCCAGTGCGTAGACTGACTGATGCGTATTTGTTACCGAACATTTGGTGAACACTCATTGCATCAAGCTCGCCCTCGCAGACTGTGATGTACTTACCACCACCCTTGAATAAGTTCTGTCCAAACAATCCTACTTCCTTACTGTTACCATCATATAGAAAGTCTTTGGTATCAACAGTACGTATCTTGTTACCTAGATGCTCACCATTGTCAGCATCATGGTAAGGATAGCAGTGCTTCTTGATTAAACCATCCTCTCCATACTGTAAGGTAACGCCATACTTCTTCACGACATCTGCATTGATACCTCTGTCTACAATGGCACCACTGTTACCTGTAAATAATTGCATACTCTTATCCTCTATAATTGGTTCAGCTTTACTCTGACCATTCGGTCCTTCCCAGTGTCCACAACCAAAACAATATCCTTGACCAGTAGAGTACCTTGCTAGGTTATCTTTACTGCCACATGATGGACATGGTTCGTGTTGAACAAAGGTGCCTTGTTGCTGTTCCATAATTCATCCCAGTTAAATTAAAATTGGCTACCCCATTACAGAGTAGCCATGACATAACATGTTATGCCTATTAGAATGGAACATCTTCCTTAGTTACTGCATCAAACTCATCAAGTGCATTGCCACCACCTGTGTATTCCACAAGGTTGACCACCTGTACAGCATCTAAAGATTTACCTAGACCGAACTGCTCAGTTGCTTGGTGTTCGTATGTTGAGTACGCCACCTTAACTTGTGAGCCATTGCCAATCTTAATTGCACTATCCCAACCATGCTTGTTCTCATCTACTACCGTAGGTGCAGGCATGTGGTTGCCCTTAGCTGTGATAGGCTTACGTTTAAACACAAACACATTAGCATCTTTTTGTTTTGGTTTGATACCAGATGCTATTAGTCTATCCCTTTCTTCATCAGTTACCTTCAAGTCTATTGAATAAACTCCGGGTGTTGGTGTGTATTTATCTACCTTAGGCTCAAAGAGAGCGGGGTATAGTGCTTCACCGATTGCTACTGCCATAATTATATCCTCATTGGTGTCAGTTTAAAGTATTAACAGCCACGACACCATAATGGCTATTAATATATCTTTTATTTATCCTTTACTTAACCTTTTATTATCCTTTAATATCTATATATCTATAATAATATTATAACACATAATTAATAATTTGTAAACAAAGTATTAAGATATTTTCTATCGTCATCACTATCCAAATCAAAACTTGCATAGCTCTTACGAATACAGTTATTACACATATCTAAATACTCACCTGTTTCATTGTCTTTATATACTGACTCGTTATCGTTCAGTTGTTTGTTACAAGCTTTGCATCTCATCTAGCTTCTCCTTTAGTTCATTAATCTGCTCTTGCATATCCACTATTATACTGATATATGTATAAGGTTCAAGTCCATATTTATAGTTATCTAAACTAAGCCTGTCATTCTCATCAAACAAATCAGACCCGTGCCAATCTAAAACATTAAAATGTTTATCAACTTGCTCATCAAAGTTTCTTACATCATCAGTGTATATTGTTAAGTTCATTCCATTACCCTCGCATCAAAATGTATTAACCCATTGCTATCCATGTCTAGCTTTTTATTAGCCACTAGGATAGCTTCCTGTTGGCTCTCAGCCACTATGTTAAATGAAGCTATGGTACCTGTCCATTTAACATCTACTTTATAATTGTATAATTGTGGCTCATCTACCTCACCACCTTCCCAATCATACTCATCTTTGTTAGCATAAGTTCTTTCTACTCCATTTATATCAGCCATTTAGTACCTCCTTTATTTTATTAAAAGCATCTTCATAATCATCTGTTTCATTATACTTCCATTCTCTTAGGTTATCAATTATTGCATTAGCTTTGTCAATTCTTTTCTTCAAATCTCTATTGATTATTAATGCTTGGTTATAAGCGTTCATATTATTATTAGGGTTAGCCATTAGTCTACCTCACTTATAAAATCACTTGGTCGCATACCTGTTTCTCTATACGCATCCCATAAGTCATCAACTTCCATGTGGACTTTTTCCATGTCTATCTCTTCCATGTCATTGTCCTGTTCCTGTTCCCAGTCAAAACTTTCCTTCATAAAACTAAAGCTATTTGCTTTCATTACTATCCTCCTCTGTTATAAGTTCGTCCATGTACCAATGTCTTTTTATAGTTACATTATAACCACCTTCTTGTTCCTTTGCAAGTTTAAACTTTTCTGCTTCATCTAAGCTAGTGGTTTCCAGTTGCTTCTGTCCTTCTACCATTACGGTATAGTTATACTTTGGCATTAGCCTCCTCCATGTTTTTTAATTTTCTAGCATATTTTAAATCCCAACTATAACCGGCTAGTTCTGTAATGCCTTCTTTAATTTCATCAACTATTATATTCATTGTTTGAATATCTCCATAGTCCACCAATGACCACAACTGTGCATGGTCTACCCAAACTTTAATAAACTCCTCTCTAGTAACTTCTTTCTCACCATTACCAGTCATTCGTTCAACTGTTATAGTTCTTTCGTCTACCTCTAATGTTTCTGTGGGGTTTCTTACTTCATGTAAATAATTTCTAGTCATTACTATCCCCTATACAATTTTAAATTTCTTCTATTAAAGTTTAAACCTAGACCTTGATTATCAACATAGATATTAAACTTCTTTATCACATCTCTTCTATAAGTTTTTAATCTAAACTTAAAACCTACAATATTAAAATGATAAAACTTTTTCTTAGGTGTTGCACTATCTCTATATAACTTTTTCATATGTCCTCCTTGGACGTTTATTATTATTAACGCATAACATGTTATGCCTACCTTATTACGCACTCCACATGGAATGCACTTACTTCTTCACCAGTTGGTAATGATTTATTCATGCCACCTTTATCAGCTACATAATCACACCAACTGTTCCACCAGTATACACTACCCTGTTTCTGTGTCAAGTGTACATAGGCTTTTATCTTTTTCATTTTGGTTTTCTCAGTCAATGAATTAGGAATCGTTACATCTTTTAATTCCATTCCTAGCCTATTTAAGTTATGACTGTCAATACATGACACGTTAAAACCTAACATTTGACATACAAATGCAGATTTAACAGCTCCCAATCCTGGGATTTCCATGAATAATCTTACAGCTTTACTGACTGTATCAATATTATTTAAAGACTCTTTCCTTAATTCTTGAGCTTTCCAAAATAATCTTGTCTGGTTTTCAATTGCATATTCCAAACCTTTTCTTTTACTCCCAAACAAATATTTACTATCAGTTCCATGCTTATCAATATCATTTAATTGATTTTTACAACTACTCAAAGGCTGTTGGATTGTAGTAAATACAAATTTAATTACATCCAATAAACCTTTAGGAGTTTTTAAAGCATGCTCTGATATAGACATACAATCTACATCATACATTTTCCACCTCTCATATTTAATTAATGTTACGCATAACATGTTATGCCATTCCAATCTGGTATTCCTTGATTGATGTAAACATTATCTCATAGTAATGCTCTAATGTCAAACTCAAGGTATCTAGATTGGATTATTATTGTTTAGGCTTGCTTTGGTATGGCTTACTATAAAAAGTCCTCTAATATCGAAGATATGGAGCTCATTCTCAGGATAACAGACACAAAAAAACCGGCATAGAGCCGGCTTTCTTGATTAGTGGTTAGATTAGGCAGCGATTATTTTCTTGACCTTCTCTGCTACTCTAGCCTTGACTGCACCCCTGAGAGCGTCCACTTCGTCCAGTGTGAAATACTTCTCTACAAATTCCCACGCTTGCTCATGTGTGATTGATTTAGTGTTAGGTTCTACACTATCCTCCGGCTTAGGTGCCTTCTCTGCTACTTCTTGCTTATCTTTAGCAGGCTTAGTGCTGTCCTTCTTAGGTGCAATGATGACATCATCATCCTTACCCAATCCTTGCAGGCTTAATCCAGTCTTTTGTTTGCCACTGGCTCTGGAAACCTGTGTTTTAATCTTAGCTGTAGACTCCTTGTTAACCTTCATGAGCTCCACTATCTCTATAATCTCCTTGTGTCCTGCCTTGCCTTGCTCCATGTAGGCGTCAATTTCAGCCTGTTGGTTAACGTCTAACTGGTTAGCCTTGACGTATGAGCGATATAGAGAAGCTTGTTTTTTGTTTAAGTCATTGATTGTATTCATATTATTTCCTTTATGTTAGTTAAATGTTAATGAGAATCATTCTCGTTTAGGACCAGTTACTGCGTCCATGTGTATAAATATACTCTTCTCAGTTTGAGAGTCAACCCTTTGAGCAAAATAAATATCATGCATAACATGTTATGCCACTAAAAACCACAATCACTCGCACATTTATCTCACATTTTCCACCCTTAGCCACCCATTGCCATGAATTGCCAGTCATTGCCACTTTTTGCCACGTAGAGCCAATGGGGACCCACCTATGGAAAAACGCGCGCACTCCGGTGTAGCTCATTAGCACATGAGATGGGATTTGGACCTACAATGTAATTACAATTTTACTAATCCGAAGGTACAATTTGTGGCTATTTATAGAAAGTTCTTGCAATGTGCAGCAAAGCGTGGTATAATAGGGGTATAGAACCTCCCTTTTTAACACAGGACAAAGGTATGCCAAAGGAAACAAAAAAGAAGAAAGCAGGTAATCCCAATTTATACAAGGGCATGCCATCATTGAATCCAGCAGGCAGACCCGTAGGTTCAGTAAACAAATATACAGCTTTAAGCAGAGAAGTATTATCAGCAAGAGGTCCAGAGATTGTGGACAAGGTTATTGAGTTAGCCTTAAAAGGTGATAGACATTGTTTAAAGATGTGCATGGATAGAATTGTCCCAGCACATAAAGCTGTTGAAATAAAACATGAACACCAGGATTTAGGAATAAACATTATTGTTGAATCCGTAAAGGCTATAGAAAAGCAAGAAGCAGAGGAACAAGCTACCTTTGAAGGTGAAGTAATAGAAGCTATAGACGATTAATGGCTGATATTAAAGTTTCTCTCCACGATGCTCAGATGGAGATATTTAAATCTCCTGCTCGTTTTAAAGTTGTTTCAGCAGGTAGAAGATTTGGTAAGTCAAGGTTAGCTGCTTGGGTTTTATTAATCAAAGCACTACAAAGCAAAAGCAAAGACGTATTTTACGTTGGTCCCACATTCCAACAATCAAAAGATATTATGTGGGGTATGCTAAAGGAGTTAGGGCAGGATGTTATAAAAGCTGCTCACGAAAACACAGCAGTGTTAACTTTAGTCAACGACAGAAAGATATACCTTAAAGGCTCAGATAGACCAGATACTTTGAGGGGCGTGGGATTAGAGTACGTGGTGCTCGATGAATATGCCAGTATGAAGCCTGAAGTGTGGGAAATGATTTTAAGACCTACTCTTGCAGATGTTAAAGGTGGTGCTATGTTTATTGGTACCCCTGCAGGAAAGAATCATTTTTATAAACTATACATAGAAGCACAACAAGATGATGATTGGCAAGCATTTCAATTTAATTCTACGGACAATCCATTACTGGACCCCAAAGAAATCGCTGCTGCAAAGAGTACAATGTCTACTCAAGCATTCAGGCAAGAATTTGAAGCCACCTTTGAATCCTTTACAGGAGGAATATTTAAGGAAGAGTGGATTAAGTATGTCGATAATGAAACAGACTTTGCGGAAGGTACAATAGGTCATTACGTAGTAGCAGTAGACCCAGCAGGGTTTGAACAGTCTAGTAAAGACAGAGGATTAAAGTCAAGTAAGTTAGACGAAACAGCAATATCAGTAGTTAAGATTGTTAATGACGAATGGTTAGTAAAGGATATATATCATGGTAGATGGGGTATTAAAGAAACTGCTTTTAAAATACTACAGGCTGCAATTGAAAGTCAAGCAACTACTGTCGGAATTGAAGCCGGAGCGTTAAAGAACGCAATCATGCCTTATCTTGAAGATGAGATGAGGACACACGGTAGATGGGTCAACATAACAGATGTTACTCATGGTGGTAAAAGAAAGATAGATAGAATTACATGGTCGCTGCAAGGACGACTAGAGCATGGCAAGATAAAATTTAGAAAGGCAAGTTGGAATGACCACTTTATTTCCCAGATGATGGACTTTCCTTCCCCTCTTAGCCATGATGACTTACTGGATAGCCTTGCATATATAGACCAAGTCAGTGTAGCAGACTACGCAGGCAGTATAGAACTAGACGAATGGGAACCAATGGACGCAATAGCAGGATATTAATTTATGGATGAGAAAGATTACCTAGATAGTCCACACAGTCAGTTAAGAGAATGGGTGTTAGACAGAGTAGACCAGTGGGAGGACCACAGGAATACTAACTATATGTCTAAGTGGGACGAATATTACAGATTATGGCGTGGTATTTGGGCAAATGATGACAGAACAAGGCAGTCAGAGAAGAGTAAATTAATTTCTCCAGCCACATCACAGGCAATTGAAGCCACAGTAGCAGAATTAGAGGAAGCAATCTTTGGAGGAAACCGTTGGTTTGACCTAGAAGATGACATTCTTGACCAAAACAAACAAGACGCAGAGTATATACGTAACTTACTCCATGAAGATTTAACAAAAGATGGAGTTAAGGACGCTATTGCAGAGTGTTTACTTAACGGTGCTATATTTGGTACAGGTATTGGTAAGGTATTAGTGCAGGATAAAATGGAAATGGTAGCAACTGAGGTACCTATTCCCGGTACTATGACTACTATGACGGAAACAGAAGAAGTTCCGTACACATGTGTTAAGTTAGAATCAGTATCACCAAAAGAATTTGTTATTGACCCTACAGCTGCTACAATAGATGAAGCATTAGGTGTCGCCCACATAGTAATTAAACCAAGATATATGATTACTAAGGGTATGAAAGATGGTATATACAATGATATGCCATTAGGTAGCTATGACAAAGCAGACTTTGGTTTTGATGAAGAGTTTAGTGACTCTGATGAAGATGATAAAGTAAAGATTGTAGAATATTGGGGATTAGTTCCTAAAAGATTTCTTAGTGGTAACTCAAGTAGTGTAGACCAGTTTGACTACAATGATGATGAGTTAGTTGAGGCAGTTGTTACAATTGCTAATGACGATTGCGTACTAAGAGCAGCAGAAAACCCATACATGTTAAATGATAGACCGTTTGTTGCCTATCAAAATGACAGGGTACCCTCGAAGTTCTGGGGTAGGGGTGTGGCTGAAAAGGGATATAATCCACAGAAAGCTTTAGATGCTGAACTGAGAGCTCGTATTGACGCCTTAGCACTCACGACACACCCAATGATGGGTTTAGATGCCACTCGTCTACCACGTGGAACGAAATTCGATGTCCGTCCCGGTAAGACAATCCTTACGAATGGCGACCCTAAATCCGTTCTAATGCCACTGAACTTTGGTAGTCTATCCCAGTCGACCTTTACCGAAGCAGCAGAGCTAGAACGTATGGTTCAGATGGGTACTGGTGCTATGGACACAGCTAACAGTAACTTTTCCAATCCTCGGAATGGAACTGCTAGTGGTATGTCAATGCTCCAAGCAGCATCTATCAAACGTCAAAAGAGAACACTAATGAATTTCCAAGATTCATTCTTGATTCCTATGATTAATAAGACTTTAAACAGACGTATACAGTTTGATAACGAAAGATATCCAGCAGTAGACTTTAAGTTTAAACCTTATAGTAGTCTAGGTATTATGGCTAAGGAACTAGAAACAACACAGATGGTACAGTTGTTATCTATGACTCCACAAGGTTCTCCTGCATTTTTTGTTATCTTAATGAGTATATTTGAGAACTCATCACTTTCTAATAGGACACAGTTAGTACAAGCAATCAATCAAATGATGCAACCTAACCCTGAGGAACAACAGATTAAACAAATAGAAATGCAGAAGTCTATGCTTGAGTTAGAGGAACTTAAAGCAGACATTAATAAGTTATATGCAGAAGCACAGAAGTTACAAGTAGATGCAGGTGATAAGACATCTAATGAAACTTTAGCTAAGAAACAACTAGAACTAGCTGAGAAGATGGTTAAGATAAAAGGTATACAGTCAGAAACTGCACGTAATGTACCTGAGGTAGAACATCTAAACTCAGAAACTATACTTAATTTGTCTAAGGCAATGAACGGATGACAGATAGAGAAGTATTAGAACAACGATTAGACATGATTCAACATGATGGCTGGCGTGTATTGTTAGAAGAGTACACTAAACTAGCAGAGTCACTTGAAAAAATCTATGACATTGAAGATGAAAAGACTCTACACTTACGTAGAGGACAGGTATCTTTCCTAAACATGTTTATTAATTTAGAGGAAGCTACCAAACTAGCGTTAGAACAACTGGATTAGTACCAGCTCTAACATTTTTATAACCCCCATAATCTTAAAAGACGGAGGTAAGAAGCATGAGTAGTAAAATTGTAGACCCTGAGGTTCATGAAGAACCAGTAGAAGAGCAAGTAAACGAATCTTTAGAAGCATTAGCTGTAGAGGATGAAGTTAACGAGGAAGTAACTCAAGAGCCAGAAGTAACGGAACCTGAGCTTCCTAAGAAATTTCAAGGTAAGTCCTCAACGGAAATAGCTGAAGCCTATGAAAACCTAGAGAAAGAACTAGGTAGGAAAGGGCAAGAGATTGGTGAACTTAGAAAGCTTACTGATTCTTATTTGCAATCCCAGATAAGTTCGCAAAGCCAACAGACTACCACAAGTGAGCCAGCAGATTTTTATGATAATCCTGAGGAAGCAGTCAGGCAAATTATAGATAATCATCCTAGGTTCAGAGAGTTTTCGGAACAGACACAACAGCAACAAGCTGCTTTAACTGCCCAACAACTCGAAAAGGAACATCCAGATTTCCAACAAGTCATCACTGACGGAGGATTTCAGGAGTGGGTAAATGGAAGTAAGATAAGACAACGCTTGTATAAAGAAGCAGACTCTTATGACTTTGATGCAGCCAATGAACTGCTTACGACTTGGAAAGAAAGACAAATGATTTCTAAGACGAAAGAAGTAAATGAAAGCAAAAAGACTAAAAGAGATACTGCAATGAAAGCAGGTGAAGGAGTATCAAGAGCTTCCGGTGAGTCAACAGCTGGTAAAAAGATTTACAGGCGTGCTGATTTAATACGTTTAAAACAGACTGACCCAAAGCGTTATCAGAGTTTAGAAGATGAAATCTACGAGGCTTACGCAGAGGGGAGGGTAAAATAATAAGATATATAGGAGATATATAAATGGCAACAGGTGTAATTGGTACTAATAACCAAACAGTCACTACAGCTGCAACTTTTATTCCAGAGTTGTGGAGTGACGAAGTTATTGCCAGTTATCAAAAGAACTTAGTATTAGCTAATTTGGTAACTCGCATCAACCACAAAGGTAAGAAGGGTGACACAATCAACATCCCAACACCGGTACGTGGTTCAGCAACTTCAAAGGGAGAGAACGCTTTAGTAAAGATTCAAGGCGATACTCATGGCAACACAGCGTTAAGCATTGACAAGCACTATGAATACTCAGTGCTAATTGAAGATATGGCAGAGGTTCAAGCATTGAGCTCTCTACGTAGATTCTACACAGAAGATGCTGGCTATGCTCTAAGTACACAAGTCGACCTAGACTTGTTTAACACAGCAGCAAAGCTAAACGGTGGTAACGGTACAGCAGGTAACTCAGGTTGGAACAAAGCACAAGTATTTACTAATGCTGGTGTACTTTCTGACTGGGACCGTTCAGGTACTGGTAATGCTATTTCACTAGCAACTGGTGGTGATGCAGCAATTCGTGGTATGATTGAAAAGCTAGACCTAGCTGACGTACCTCAAGATGGACGTGCAATTGTTCTAACTCCACGTCAGTACACTGACATGTTAGGCATTCAGCGTTATACTGAGCAAGCGTTTATTGGTGATGGTAATGCAATCAAGACTGGTAAGGTTGGACAAATCTACGGTGTTGATGTATATGTTACTAACGCTCTGGGTACTACTCAGTGTGCTACTGGTTCAGTCGTACATGACATTGGTCTAGTTCTACATAAAGACGCAATGGCTCTAGTTGAGCAACTAGGAGTACGTTCACAATCATCTTACATGCAAGAGTACCTAGGTGACTTGTATACTGCTGACACTATCTATGGTGTTGGTGAGATGCGTGACGCTTCAGGTTTCGCTTTTGTAACTGACAGATAATAGTTAGTTAAACCGTAACCCCTTCTACATGAGGGGGTTATATTTAGCTAATTAGGAGAATTATGAACATAGCTGATTTATTTGATGATAGTGCTTTAGACTTAGAACTAGATAAAATAAAGCAAAAGATTGCAAAACTTTATAACGAAATTCTTGAACAAGTATTTAAAGTTGAAAATCCTACAGGTTCTCCGGAAGAACTAGCTGCTTTTTTAGAGGAAAATGGTCTACAGTTTAATAACGAGCAAGGTTCTTTTGAGGAAGAAACAAGTGAGATACATGACATATTGGACCAAATGTTAAATGGAGAAGATAACTTAGATTCAGTAAAGGATAGGAGTTATTCTAAACCTACAGTAGAGTCAGGTGCAGAAATAAAAGCACATAAAGAAACAAAAGATTTACCTAAGATGTCGTCTTTACCTGAGCCAAAAGGATTAATGGCTACACCTAAAGATAGCCATACAAAAGCTAAAACAAGTTTTAAAGAGCCAGAAGCATACAAAGGAAAGCTTCCAACAAGAAAGAAAGTTGTACCAGTAGATGTTTCTTATGCTCCATTAGTGGAACAATTTACAGATAAGTTAGCAGATATAGAACAACGTAGAAACATTGGACGTGAAAAACTTTTAGACAGGTTAGAGTAATGGCTTATAAGTTAACTAGAAAACAAAAAAAGTTTGTACCTGTTTATTTATTTAGAAGAAGAGGATGGGACGATACGCCAGTAGGTCCTCCTGTTTCTCCTGAACAAGAAATAGAAACAGAATCAACTGGCTTGTATTTTATAACTGAGTCATCTAGTGATGCTAGTCCTGACTATATTATTACGGAGTAAACATGGCAACAACTAAAGTATCAGCCTTACCAGCAAAAACCTCATTAGGAGGTAGTGAGGAATTATTAATTAATGATAGTGGTACTTCTAAGAAAGTAACAGCTACTAACTTACTATCAGGTGCTACAGTAGCAGACGGTTCTATCTCAACAGCTAAGATTGCAGATGATGCGGTAACTGAGGCTAAACTAGCTAATGCGATTAATACAGCTATTGCTGCTAACACCGCTAAAACATCTAACGCTACTCACACAGGAGATGTAACAGGTGCTACAACACTTACTATTGCTGCTAATGCAGTCACTACTGCAAAGATTTTAGATGACAATGTCACAGCAGATAAACTAGCCAACTCAATTAACACCGATATTGCCACAGGTGTAACAGCCAATACTACAGCTAATGCTGCTCTGCCAAAATCTGGTGGTGCTATGACAGGAAATCTCACTTCTTCAGCAGAAATTAGAATTGGAACTACCCAAGAATTTGACAGTTTAAATGGTAGAGGAAATTTAGTAGTAGGAAGTGGCTCTGGAAATGAAGGAATGACTATTTATTCAGGTGCAAGCAATCAAGGTGGAATAATATTTGCTGATGGTGTTTCAAGTGCTGACGCCTATGAAGGACAAATACAATATGACCATTCAGACGATTCAATGAGGTTTTCTGTAAATGACGGCACAGAAAAAATGCGTATTAAATCTACAGGTGCTACTGAATTTACAAATAGCGTAACTACAGGAACAGATACAGATACAAGTAATACAGGCTCAGTCACACTAGACTTTGCTGCTAATCAAAACTTTGTACTCACACTTACAGGTAATGTAACTCTAGCTAATCCATCTACTGAACAAGTAGGACAATCTGGCTTTATTACATTTATACAAGATGGCACAGGTGGTCGCACAGTAGCACTAGGCACAGACTACGAAACTGCTGGAGCGGCTGGACTGGCATTAACATCTACAGCTTCGGCAACTGACATTGTTCCTTATGTCGTAGTTGCATCAGGAAGAATTTTACTAGGAACTCCACAACTGGCTTTCGCATAATATGGCAATAGGTTCACCACAATGGATGTACTCTTCAGGGAGTGACTACGAGTTAGAGCAGAGTCTTAAGTTTGAAGATAGTCGTGTACCACATTTAAGCACAACTTTTGCTAGTGCTGGTAATCGTAAAACTTATACTTTTAGTTGTTGGATAAAAAGAAGTGTAGATACAGGAGGTCAAATATTTGTAGGTGAAAATACATCTACTCCCTCTAACTCCGATTATTTGCAATTTCAAAGCAATAATAAACTCAGATTTTTTCAAAATGGTGCGTCATCAACTTACGCATATTTACAAACAAATCAAGTATTTCGTGATTCTTCTGCTTGGTATAACATTGTACTTGCTGTGGATACTACACAAAGCACAGCATCTAACAGAGTAAAAATATACATAAATGGTATACAAATAACTAGCTTTGCTACTGAAACTTACCCAAACCAACACACAGAGTCATATATTAATAGCAATGTACCTCACGGAATAGGCGCTCAATCAGCAGCGAGTTCATTAAGTAGCAGTATGGATGGCTACCTCGGTGAAGTAAACTTCGTAGATGGACAAGCCTTAACCCCAGCAGACTTCGGAGAAACAGGTGACTACGGTGAATGGAAGCCTATAGAGTATTCAGGCACTTATGGTACTAATGGATTCTATCTACCATTCAAGCAAGACTATACAGTAGAAGGTTTTAGTACGGTTACTTATACTGGTAATGGTACAAGTCAATATATAGGCGGTACTGGATTTAGTCCAGATTTAGTATGGATGAAAAATAGACAGTCTAATTATTATCACGGTATTTATGACTCAGTTAGAGGAACAGGAACATCTAAATCTTTATACTCAAACACTACTGAAGCAGAGGGTACTAACTCAGCAAATCAAAATTTAACATCTTTTAATGCAGATGGTTTTAGTTTAGGTTCTACATCTTCAACAAATGTTATTAATACTTCTGGACAAAAACACGTAGCTTGGAACTGGGATATGGGTGGCTCTAATGCTACTAACACAGCAGGAAGTATTCAATCAACTGTAAGAGCAAATCCTACTTATGGACAGAGTATAGTTTCTTATAACGGAACAGAAGCTAACGCTACAGTTGGACACGGATTAAGTTCTGCTCCTGAAATGATAATTACTAAGAGTAGAGGACACACTTCAGATTGGGGTGTTTATCACGCTAGTATGGGTGCAAATAAAGTTATGTATTTACACTCTACTTCACCAGCTGATACTGATACAACTGTTTGGCAAAATACTACACCAACATCTAGTGTGTTTTCAATAGGAAATACATCATATGCTAATGCTGATTATGATTACATAGCCTACTGTTTTCATAGTGTAACTGGGTATAGTAAGTTTGGAAGTTATACTGGTAATGGTTCTAGCACAGGACCAAGTGTGACAACTGGATTTAAACCTGCTTTTGTTATGATTAAAATTACTTCAGATGCAGGTGGTTGGGAAATTTGGGATAGCACTAGAAATCCAAATAATCCTCTTACAAATACATTACAGGCAAATCTTAGTAATGCAGAATTAACTTCTAGTAGAGATATTGATTTTACAAATACTGGGTTTCAAATAAAAAATACAACAAGTAACTCAAACGCTAGTGGTGGCACTTACATCTATATGGCTTTCGCTGACAAACGAGAGTACGCATACTGGCTAGACCAAAGTGGTAACAATAATGACTGGACAAGTAATAACCTAACAGAGTCAGATGTGATGGTTGATAGTCCTACGAATAACTTTGCTACGCTTAATCCTTTAGATGCAGCAGCAAATTGTGTTATTAGCGAAGGAAACTTAAAATACACTACTGACCATAGTGCCCAAACTTTACTCAAAGGTACTTTTAACCTTACAAATAAACATTACTGGGAATTTTTCGTTCCAAGTGTTACTGGCGATGCTTCTGCTGGTGCTGTTGGAATTGCTAATCCTAGTGCTTTGTCTAAAAATGGTGCGTATGCTACTTGGGCAGGTAATACATTAATTTATACTGGTTCTAATGGAAATAAATCAGATGGTTTTGGTGGAAGTAGTGCAAGTTATGGAGCAACTTATACAACAGGTGATATTGTTGGCATTGCTGTAGATGTTCCTTCAGGCACTATTCAATTTTTTAAAAACAACGCATCTCAAGGTACAATTACAGATTCAACAATAACTACTCAAGGAAATACTAATACTTTGCTTCCAGTTGTAGCTAATAACTCAACATCTGGTTCAAGGTCATTTATAGCTAACTTCGGTCAAGACTCTTCATTCGCTGGTACTAAGACAGCACAAGGCAATCAAGACTCTGGTGGAGTAGGTGACTTCTACTACACACCACCTACAGGCTTTTTAGCTTTATGTACAAAGAACTTGCCAGATGTAGATGTTGTACCTAGTGAGCATTTTGATGTTAGATTAAGAACAGGCACAGGTTCGGAAGTAACAGTTTCAGATTTAGCATTTCAACCTGATTTACTTTGGACTAAAACAAGAAGTAATGCTGTAAACCATAATTTACACTCTAGTTTAATGGCTCAGAATTATAGCTTCTTACAGCCTAATACGAGTAACGCTGAAAACAGTTCAGCAAGTACATATTATATGACACCTACTTCAACTGGTTATACAGTAGGTACTGGTGACAATATTAACCAAAATACTTATACCTTTGTTGATTGGTTATGGAAGGCTGGAGGAGGTAGTGGTTCATCTAATACTACTGGCTCTATAAATTCTACAGTTAGTGCTAATACAGATGCTGGATTTAGTATTGTTGGTTGGGTTGGAAACGAAGGTTCAGATGAAAGTATTGGACACGGATTATCTAAAGCACCTGAGATGATACTTACTTGGGTACGAGATGAGGCGTGGGGAAATCAGGTCTACCATAAAGATATGGGTACAAATAAAAAGATGATGATTTCAGAAACAACAGCAGCCGAAACAGATACAGATGTTTGGGCAGATACAGCTCCTACATCTAGTGTGTTTTATGTAGGTACTGACTTAATGACTAACTGGGATGATAGGAATTATATCGGGTACTGTTTCCACTCTGTAGATGGCTACTCTAAGGTCGGTTCATATGAGGGTAATGATAGTGCTGATGGTACATTTGTGTACACAGGATTTAGACCAGCTTTTGTTATGGTGAAGAACATTGACGATGGTTACAATTGGATAATCTCTGACACTAAAAGAGAACCAACTAATGTTATGGCTAATGAACTATATCCAAATACATCTGCTGCTGAATATATTTCTTCAGGAGAAAGATGGGATTTTTTATCAAACGGTTTTAAACTGAGAAGCGGTTCAGCACTCACTAATGAAGATACATACATCTACATTGCATTTGCAGAAACACCTTTTAAATATAGTAACGCTCGATAGGAGAGAATATGTGGTACTTTAACGGACAAATAATTAAAACACCTAAATCTATGGAGATTAGTGATGTGCTTTATCCTAGAACAATCTTTAGGGATAGTGCGACATTGACTTCACTAGGCATTAAGGCATACAGAGAAGTCACTCCTGATAGCAGATACTATTGGAATGGTGAGTTTACTGTAGACACAAGTGGCTCAGAGGTTGTAGGTACATATGCTTCAACAGCTAGAGATGTAGCTACGCTTAAATCTAGTATGCTAGAGAAAGCTAGAAGTGCTGTAGCCAGTAGATTAGCAGACATAGACTGGTATTGGTCAAGAGCAGCCAAAGGTGGTACTGCTGTGCCAAGTAATATAGCTACTTATGCTACTACTTTGTATAGTGAACACGAAACAATTAAGACAGCTATTAATGCCATATCAGATTTAGCAGGGGTTATTGCTTATGAGAATAAACCTCATACTGAAACTAGAAAGGTTAAGAACACAGCAGAAAATGGTGATGTTACTTATGGACCAGCTACAACTACACATACTAGAAATATAGATATGTGTACACATTTTACTGCTAACCCTACAGATGAAGTAGACCCAGCATTTGTGAGTTTAGTAGCTGACTAATGTCTAACAGATTACGCAACAATATAGTTGCAGGTTTTATAGTTGTAACTTTTTGGATAGTGTTTGTAGTTCCAGTAATGGCTGCTGACCCTATCGTTACAAACAGTACAAGTAATAGTACAGTAACTACAAGTACAGACACTAAGAGTACAATAAGGACAAACCCACCTAGTGCAATTAGTCCGAGCATTAACGCAAGTAATAGTGACTTATGTATGGTAGGAGTTAGTGGAGCAGTACAGACACAGATACTAGGTATTAGCACAGGACAGGCTTACTCAGATGAAAATTGTATGAGATTAAAGAATGCTAAAGTATTATATGATATGGGTATGAAGGTCGCAGCAGTTGCTTTAATGTGCCAAACGAGGTCGGTGTTTGACGCAATGAAATTTGCCGGGACCCCCTGCCCTATAAATTCCCCTACTACTGGTGAGGGGTTAATAGGACAAGAAGCTACAAAAGAATGGAGATTAAACCCAAAGAAGATACCAAAGAAAGAACCGGCTACTTCTATGAACAGAGGAGTATTCCTTGAGAAATTGGTTAGTGGCATTCTTGGCGTTATCCTTCTCGCTATTCTCGTGGTCTGACCCTGAGATAGTTGAGCATCAAATTGCAGATGATGGCTGGGTTGAGGTACCTCTTGACTTTACTTTTCCTTTTTATGGAAATATGTATGTCACTAGTTTTATGTTTAGTAACGGTGTTGTGGGGTTTCTTGACCCTCTTGATGTACCCGGTACTGGCATTGTATATGATGGGTTGTGTTGTGATGGACAGGACTTAAGTTCATTTACAGGTGTAAGATTTAATTACACTATAATGCCTTGGAACACAGATTTAATAGACACAGGTATAGGTAGGTTTTATACACAAGGTGATGAAACATACCAGAAGTATATGTGGAAAGATTTGTCAGAGTATTACGATAGAAACACAAGTAATACATTTGACTTGACAATATACCCAATGGGTAACATAGAAGTAAACTATGAACAAGTACACATAAAGAATCACGGAGTAACAGTAGGTGTAGTTGGAGATTTAAGTGCAGGTGAATATGAACAATGGTTCTATAATGCACCTAATCAAAATGGAGCAATATACTGGGATAGTC